>WSSedB1CaDRAFT_10000385_pt1 | contig 20135 bp, 27 predicted proteins | sample WetSurSB1Cattail_FD_9460 | JGI IMG/M metagenome (IMG submission 9460)
CCATGTCTTTGGCTGGAAAGTATACAGAATGTGGATCAAGCTTTTTTAGAATAGCAGGTATGGCAGCTTCTTCCAGGTCATTTCTGTTAACCGAATCAACATAGTTTGATTCAATAATATTCATTATACTGTTTAACTTGTCGTTTCTCGATCTTATACTTGAATGCTGAATGGGTTCTTTATCAGAAGGAAGGAATCGACCGATTAATATACCAATTGCAAGCGAGATCCCCAGAATGACAGGGAGAATGATTATCTTCTTCGAATTATTGTAGCTCATAAATATCTTTTTCTGCGTCAATATATACTAATTCTATTCCTGCACGTTTGAGAAGATCAAGACCATCCGTTTTATGGTACCTGTTACAATAAACAACTCTTTTAATACCTGATTGTATAATGAGTTTTGAACACTCCATGCAAGGTGATGTTGTCACATAAAGGGTTGAATCTTCACTAGAGTTATTAGACTTGGCAACTTTTGTAATGGCATTTGCTTCTGCATGTAGAACGTAGGGTTTGGTGATATTATTTTCATCTTCACATATATTCTCAAATCCCGAAGGTGTACCATTATAGCCGTCGGAAATAATCATCTTGCCTTTTACAATAAGAGCACCAACCTGTCTCCTGATGCAATATGAATTCTGAGCCCAGATAAGTGCCATTTGCAGGTAACGCTTATCAAATGTTATCTGTTTTTCACCATATGGCTTCAGATCTGTTCTGTCCGACATTATATCCTTATTTTGTTTTGTTTTCAGAAGGGCTCAAAGTTAATTAATTTATGTTTGTTTTGCTAATCAGATAAAATGACCTTTAACCGATGATTAGTTATTCAGACCATTACAAAAATTTCTTCCGGTTCAATTATTCATGTAATCATTTTGTTATAAATACAGTTAAATTAATTAAATTTGAAAAGATGAACCTGCTTCTGTGCTGAAAGTAGCAACGAATACAAACGTAATAATTTAAAATATGTTTAATACTGACCATTTACACCCGATTATAGTGCATTTCCCTATTGCACTGATAACTGTAGGATTTTTTGCCGAGGTTGTTTCTCTGTTTTTCAAAAGCGAGAAATGTTTGTCAAAGACCGGGTTTTACCTCATGATACTCGGATCACTGGCAGCCATTGCTGCCTGGGGTTCAGGGCACCTGTTCACACAGGAGCCCACTGAGGGAGAGATATTAAAGGTTTTTCTCCGGCATGAAACAGGGGCCCTGATTACAATGATACTTATTGTAGCCGGGACACTCTTCAGAATATGGCTGGTTGTCAGGAAAAAAGAAGAGACTCCTTTAAAATGGGTTGCGTTTGGATTTTATCTCCTGGCTTTTGCAGCCGTTACTTTTACCGGCTTTATGGGAGGTACAATGGTTTATAACTTCATGATCGGTCTGGGATAATATAATTGGAAAGGCTAAATATATCTCTTCAATTCTTTTTACTAATTAAACTAAATCCTATGAAAACAGTTACCAGATTATTATTGTTCGTGTTTGCCGTGTTGGTTATGTCATCTTGTGCTCCCAAACCAGTCAAAACTATAGAAAATCTGAAGGCAGCTTATAATGGTGAGTCAACAGCAAGCGCAAAGTACGCGGCATTTGCAGAAAAGGCAAAAGCCGAAGGATTTGATACTGTATCAGTGATGTTTCTTGCTACTTCTAAAGCCGAAGCAATACATGCAGCAAATCACCTGAAGGTACTTGAAAAACTTGGTGAAAAAGTTTCAGCGCCTCAACTGGGGAATTATGAGGTTCTTTCGACTATGGAAAATCTTGCCGATGCGATAAAAGGTGAGACATATGAACTTGAAACAATGTACCCTGGCTTTATTACAGTTGCCGGCACGGAAAAAAGCACTGATGCGATAAAGTCTTTCACCTGGGCGCTGGATACTGAAAAGAAACATCAGTTATTTTATAAGACTGCCCTGGCAGCTATCACAGCAGGCAGTGAAAAAGGCCTTCCAACTAAGTGGTTCGTTTGTCCCGTTTGCGGTAATACATATGATGAGGGTACAGTAACTCCGAAATGTGATTTTTGTATGACCCCCAGGGAGAAATTTATACCATTTGATCTTTCATAATTTTTAAACCGGGAATTGTTAAAGATTCCCGGTTTAATTTTCCCGTAATAGCTGCATTCCTGCATTTTCTATAGTTCCGAAATGACGGATCTTTCTTTCCTCTATTCACAACTGATAAATTTCTGCTTAGTGAGAAAGTCGGTTAATAACATTCTGACTTATCAATAGTTTTATAGATTTTCTAATTCTATTTTTACAGTCTTGTCTTCACCTCGGCGTAATCGCATCAGAGGATTGGATATTACAGACAGCTTGATATTTGAAATCAGAAAATTCATGAGAAATCTAGTATCAGTATTTTTATTAACGACGTTTTTTGCAGGTTTATCAGCTCAGTCAGTATTCACTGACAAACGCGACGGTAATGTTTATCACACAATAACTGTCTCAGGTGTTACCTGGATGGCAGAAAACCTTAAATTTAAGGCTAAAAGTGGCGCATTCTTTTTTGATAATGATTCAAATAATGTCCAGAGCTATGGTGTTCTTTATGAATGGAAAACAGCAATGAGCTCCTGCCCTGATGGTTGGCATCTTCCTTCCGGAGCAGATTTTCAGATTCTTATAAATCATTTCGAACAAAACGAGGAGTGGGGGAAAATACCATCTGATCCATCCTCTTTCGGTATTCAACTGGGAGGAATGCAGGATTATGAAGGCACATTCTCAGAGATGGATGAAAGCGCTTACTACTGGACTTCCACAGAATATAATAAAAGCAATGCTGAATATTTCAGCTATCTGCTTATCGATGATAAACCGATAATTGATATTTCAAGGGAAGCTGATATTGCAGATATACATGGGACAGAAAAAGCAAATAAATATTCTGTCCGCTGTATTAAAAATTAATGTTTGCAGAGAAGATAATTGGATTCCTGAAAGGACTGGAATTTAAGGGTTCATTACCTGAAGGGATATCAATTATGAATCCCTACCGTGGAAACCCTGAGATAATACCGGTTATTTCTCATTTTTATAATAAATTCTATAACAATAATAATTCCAGGTATCTGATCCTGGGAATTAATCCGGGCAGATTTGGTGCGGGAGTGACCGGAATTCCTTTTACCGACAGTAAAAGACTATCTGAGAAATGTGGATTGGAAATTCCCGACCTGCATACTTACGAAACATCTTCAGTTTTTGTTTATGAGATGATCGATGCTTTTGGAGGTGTCGAGAAATTTTATAATAAATTTTTTATAAGCGCAGTCTGTCCGCTGGGCTTTACTACTTTAAGTAACAAGGGTAAGAGTATAAATTATAATTATTACGATAGTAAATATCTCACTGAGGCTGTAAAGGATTTTATAATTGAAAGCCTTTCCTCCCAGCTGGCATTCGGCTTTGAACGGGATACCTGTTTTTGTCTGGGAACAGGAAAGAACCATAAATTTCTGGTTCAGTTAAATAATGAACTGAAATTATTCGACAGAATTGTACCACTCGAACATCCCCGGTATATAATGCAATACAAGACAAAACAAAAGGATTTCTATATTCAAAAGTATATTGAAGAATTTCAGAAGCTCTGAAGGGCTTATTCAGTAATTTTATTTTCTGTTTTCAATATAATCATTCTAAGTCAGTTGACTGAGTTTTTGGTCATCAGGCATAAAAAATAATTTATTTCTTTTGGATTAATAAATTATTCATATATTTGTTTCGTAATTAGACGAAATACAAAATGAAATGGAGATAAAGGAAAAGGTATACACAGATAAACAGGAGAGGGTTGCAAAATATTCCAAAGCCTTAGGGCATCCTGTAAGGGTGTTTATAATGGATTTTCTTGTGAAGAATGCTGATAAATGTTGCTACAGTGGTGATATGGCAGAAGAGCTTCCCATTGCACGATCAACACTCTCCCAGCATCTGAAAGAACTGAAAGAAGCCGGATTGATCCAGGGTGAAATAAATCCCCCTTATATTAAATATTGTATAAATAAGACCGGATGGTCAGAGGCTAAAGAGCTGCTAGTCACTTTTTTTAACAGATAATTGTAAATAGTTGTATAATGGAAATAAAAATATTAGGAACCGGTTGTTCAAAATGCAAAACCCTTGAGGAAATTACGCGTAAAGTGGTAAAAGATAACGGGATTGACGCAAACATCACGAAGATTGAGGACATAGTTGAAATTATGAAATTCAACATCATGACGACTCCTGCTCTGGTCGTGAATGAAAAAGTCGTTTCAAAAGGACGAATTCCTTCAGCTAATGAAATATTGCAATTTTTAACAAGATAATAAACCTAAACAATGAGAAAACTATTCTTTTTGTGCTTAGTTCTGATAACCCTCGCAGGTATTTCCTCTAATGCCCAGACTAAAGAAAAGCCTGTTCAGGCTGCTTCAAATAATAGTGACATTGAGGTTTATTACTTTCATATGACTATGCGTTGTGTTACATGCAAAACAGTGGAAGCAGAAGCCAGAAAAAACATTGAGATGCTCTATGCTGATCAGTTAAAAGCAGGTAAGATAAGTTTTACCGCTTTAAATCTTGAAGAGGCAACTGGTAAATCAATGGGTGAAAAACTGGGTGTAAACAGTCAGACACTCTTGATAGTAAAGGGTGATCAGAAGATCAATATTACTAATGAAGGCTTCCTTTATGCTGTTTCCCAGCCTCAGAAATTTACTGAGGTTATGAAATCGAAGATAGATCCTCTGATAAAATAATTAAGGTTTCTGGTTCAATGTTACTGGCTGGACAATGACTACCACTAACGATAACCAGTAATCAGGTAATTCAATATTTCACTAATGGATTTTCTTACAAATCTGCTTGATAATAGTTCCATGCCATGGGTTACAGCCCTGTTGCTTGGCCTTATGACGGCCATCAGTCCCTGTCCACTGGCTACAAACATAACAGCTGTGGGATTTATAAGCAAAGATCTGGATAATCGCAACAAAGTATTTATCAATGGATTGTTTTACACACTTGGAAGAGCAGTCACATATACATTAATTCCACTTATTATTTTTCTTGGAGCAGATCAGTTTAAATTCTCTGGGATCTTCCAGAAGTACGGTGAGAAAATCATTGGACCGCTATTATTGTTAATCGGAATATTTATGCTTGATATCATCAGGATAAATTTCCCCGGGATTGGCAGACTCTCAGATAAAATGGAAAAGAGAAAGTCGTGGCGCTATATTGATGCAGCATTGCTGGGGATGGTGTTTGCTCTTGCTTTTTGCCCCTACAGTGGTGTATTGTTTTTCGGCATGCTCGTTCCCTTAACCATATCAAGTACTTCCGGATTATATCTGCCAGTTATATTTGCTGTTGCAACGGGGATCCCTGTAATCATATTTGCCTGGGTACTGGCTTATACCTTATCAGGATTGGGTGGCCTTTACAATAAAATCAAAATTTTTGAATTGTGGTTCAGAAAAATTGTTGCTGTAATCTTTATCGTTGTTGGTGTTTATTATATAATCAGGATCTACTTATAAAAAATTTGCAATATTATTTCGTAGTATGACGAAATACTTACTCTTATTAAATGAAAAACAATAAAACAAATATCTGGTTACCTGTTGTATTTTTACCTGTCTGGTACTTAATTTATCATTTCCTCCAACCTGTTACGAACTGGTTGATTGATTCGGTATTAGGAATGACAAAAGGTGCGCATCTCACTGAAGCTGTACGTTTCTTTGTTTTTGAATTCCCAAAGGTCATGATGCTTCTTACACTCATTATCTTCTTTGTAGGAATTATCAGGACATATTTTACACCGGAACGAACACGTAAAGCTCTTGAGGGAAAAAAGACCTTTACTGGCAATGTAATGGCATCAGCATTAGGGATCATAACTCCATTTTGCTCGTGTTCAGCTATTCCTCTGTTTCTTGGGTTTGTGGAATCCGGCGTTCCGCTTGGAGTAACATTTTCTTTCCTCATTGCTTCTCCAATGATCAATGAGGTAGCTGTAATTCTTCTTTATGGACTTTTCGGATGGAAGGTAGCCACAATATATGTGGTAACTGGACTGGTAATAGCAATTATTGCCGGCTGGGTAATTGGTTTGCTGAAACTCGAAAAATGGGTGGAACCCTGGGTATATGAGACACACCTTGGAAATAATGGTGAGGAAGATGAGAAAATTGCATTTGGGACCAGAATCAGCCTGGGTTATGATGCAATAAAGGAAATAGTAGGTAAAGTATGGATTTATGTGGCTTTAGGTATCGCAGTCGGAGCGGGAGCCCATGGTTACGTTCCTGAAGATTTTATGGCTGCACTCATGGGTAAATCTGCATGGTATTCAGTCCCGCTATCAATCTTAATTGGTATTCCTCTCTATTCAAATGCGGCAGGTATTGTGCCGATTGTGTCGGTACTTATTGAAAAAGGAGCCTCTCTAGGAACCTCTCTGGCATTTATGATGTCGGTGATTGGTTTGTCACTGCCCGAAATGGTAATCCTGCGCAAAGTATTGAAACTCCCGCTGATTTTCACATTTATTGGAGTTGTAGGGATCGGTATTATGATTGTAGGATATTTATTCAATATGATTTTTTAAAGCACTTAAGATGAAAATTAAAAGTAAGTACTCGTTTAAAACCTTTTTTGTAATTTTCTTAATCATTACTGCTTTTTTCGTATCCGCATGCGGTCATAAAACAAGCATGAAGGGAACGGATATAACTCAGACCCGGGTTTCAACTGATGCAAAGAATTCTGAGATAAATTACAAAGTGACTTTTGTCGAATTAGGATCTGTCAGATGCATCCCATGCCAACGAATGCAAACTGTAATGAAATCAATTGAAACCAAATTTGGCAATGAGGTAAAAATCGAATTCCATGATGTTTGGACTGAGGCAGGCAAACCATTTGGTGTAAAATATGGCATTGAATCAATACCCACTCAGGTATTTCTTGACCAGACCGGTAAGGAATATTACAGGCATGTAGGATACTTCCCTGAGGAAGAGTTGGTAAAGATCTTGAAAATGAAAGGTGTCAAATTAAATTAAATCAATATTATGAAACAATCAGTTGGTTTTATCGGAGGAGGAAGAGTGACAAGAATTCTTCTGCAGGGTTTTAAAAATAAGAAAACCCCATTCGGCAATATTGTTGTTGCTGACACAAACAAAGATGTGACAGATAATCTGAAAAAGTCATTCCCTGATATTCAGATTGATACTGATTCCGTAGCGGCATCTCAGGATTTAGTTTTTATTTCCCTGCATCCACCTGTTGTAATGGATACACTGGAACTATTTAAAGGAAGCATTGACAGCGAGAGCATAGTGATATCGCTTGCACCTAAAATCACTATCGCAAAATTATCATCAAAACTAAACCAGGCTAAAAACATTGCCAGGTTAATTCCTAATGCTACTTCATTCATAAATGAAGGTTACAATCCTGTATGTTTCTCAACTGATTTTGCCAGAAATGAAAAGAAAAAGATTCTCGAAATACTTAAGCTTTTGGGTAATACTTTTGAGGTCTCTGAAGAAAAGCTTGAGAGCTATGCTATACTTTCAGCTATGCTCCCCACTTATTTCTGGTTTCAATGGAAAGAGCTTTCAGATATAGGACTGAAGATAGGTCTGACAGAAAAAGAAAGTAACGATTCTATAAATGACACTCTTATTGCATCATTAAAGCTGATGTTTAAATCAGGTCTTTCTCCTGCAGAAGTAGCGGATTTAATTCCTGTAAAGCCAATAGGAGAGCATGAAGTACAGATCACTGAGATTTACAGGACTAAATTGATCGGATTGTTTGAAAAGATAAAACCCTGAAAAGCAGGTTTATAATAAATATTCTCCTCTTTAATTAAAATAACATGTAAAAGATTTGATAATTAAAAAGAAGTATTTACTTTTGTAAGTGATTACTTACATGCAAGAATGACACGCAAAACAACTGACATCAGACAAGAGGAGATAAAACAGGCTGTCCTGGATATAATCTACACGGATGGTTTGAAAAATCTCTCAACTCATAACCTGGCAAAAAGAATCGGAATGAGTGAGGGTTCTATATTTCGGCATTTCGCAACAAAACAGGATATCATCCTTTCCATTATCAATGATGTCCAGAATGACTTTATCGGACAGCTTCGAAAGGTTTCCATTTCTGATGAAGACCCGGAAACCCGTTTGAAAAAATTTATTTGCACAACTATTGAATATCTTACTGCTAATAAGGGTATTACGATGCTGGTATTTTCTGAAGCCTCTCACAATAATGATGCCGCTCTGAAAATCCAGCTTCAGCAGATCTTCAACAGTCAGAAAAATCTTGTAAGCAAAATTATTTTTGATGGAATAACTGCCGGAACCTGGGATGATAAGATTCCGGTTGAAAACCTTGCAATGCTATATATGGGTATTCCTGTTTCTTTAAACATTGAATTGATTCTCAGTGGGGGTGAGTTTCAGACTGATAATTATTGTGATAAGCTAATGCAGCTGATGCTTAAAATTCTTAAGAAGTAATTTTTTTCAACTATTGCAATGTAAGTACTTACTTATAAATCATGAAGAAAGCAGTTTCCATAATTATTCTACTCATTAGCCTGACAATTGTCAACGCCCAATCAGACAGCAGCAAAATTAAATTTGATTTGTCAGTGCGTTACCGTTTCGAGTTATGGAATGGAATGAATGCCAAAAACTATGGTGATGACAGTCCCTCAGCTATTGGAAAACTCAATGACAAAACCCTTTATCAAAGGGTTATTACAGGTCTGTCATTAAAGCCGTCGGAAAAATTAACGATTGGATTTCATTTGCAGGATTCGCGTGCTTTTGGTTGGTCTCTTCGCAACAGCAAATATCCTGATCTCTTCAGGATTCATAAAGCAGGCTCTCCGACACCCTATTATACTATGAATCCGAATGAAGAATATTTTGAGATTTATGATGCGTATGTTCAATATAATCAGGTAATGAAAGATTTATCTGTTAAGCTTGGCAGACAAAAAATATTTTATGGAGATACAAGAATTTTTGGTCCGGGCGAAAGGGGAAACACAGGGCGTTGGACGTGGGATGCTTTGAAAGTTTCGTATAAAAGGGGAGAAAATTTTGTTGATGTCTTTGCAGGAGGAACCAAAATTCACGATCCTGAAAAGATTTCGGTTCCATTTACCTACACCGAGTTTTGGGGCGGAGGAATATACGCGCATCTTGATATACCCAGGGTGATGAACATTGAACCATTTTATGCACTAAAAACAGAAGGATCTGCAGATTACATTAATACTCTTGAATTTAGCAGGAATTGGACCGGGATAAGAATTTTCAATAACGATTTTCATCATTTTATTTTTGATCTGACAGCAGTTAAAGAATTCGGCATCGAGGGCATTAAAACTATTAATGCTTATGGGTGGTTTGCCAAGGTCGGTTATCAATTCCGTAATATCCCGTCAAAACCCATTATCAGCGTCAGGGAAAGTTATGCTTCAGGGGGTAAGAAAACTGATGCTGAAATTCACACTTTCGAACCTGCTTACGGAGCTAGTGACATGTACTATGGGCGTATGAATATTGCTACCTGGTCAAACCTTGATGACAGGGAAATTGTCCTTGAATTGTTACCTGTAAAAGATTTGTGGGTCGAGTTGAAATACAACCGTTTTTACATTCCTGTTCCTGACGATGTAACGCTGTTGAATACAATGAAATTGGAATCTGGTGAGAATCATCTTGGTGATGAACTCGATGCCTTCATCAGTTACAAGGTAACGAAACACTGGCAACTGACAGGGGTATTCGGGTATTTTACGCCTGGAGATTTAATTCCTATAAACAATAAACCTGCCAGGAAAGCAGATTGGTTTTCTTTCCAGGTGCTTTTTACATTTTAGAAATTAAATAATTAACAATTATGGCATACATTCTTGTATTTCTCATTATTACTGTCGCTTCCTTCATCTTTGCAATGCTTGGACTTGGTGGAGGAACGGTTTATGTGCCGGTTATTAATTGGTTTGGTTACGATATGAAGGATGTTGCTATCCCACTCGGATTATTACTTAATGGTCTGAATACTTTACTTGCACTAATTCCCTTTGCCCGTAAAAAACTCATTGACTGGAAAGGCGGTGCCGTAATGGCTGCAGCAGCCCTGATTGCTGCTCCTGCTGGCTCGTATGTTACCCAATTTGTTCCTGTTGGCACACTGAAGATATTCTTTGCCGTTATGGTAATAATCGCCGCAATCCGTACTTTAATGGTCTCAGGAGATGCTGAACCCGAATCCATGATGTCATTTAAAAGACGAGCTATTATTGGTCTTTTTGTCGGGATTTTCGCTGGTTTTGTCGGAGGTATGTTAGGTATTGGAGGCGGTTTTATTATTGCTCCGATTCTGATGTGGATGGGATATAAAACAAAAGAAGCTGCTGCAACTACAGCTTTTGTAGTCACATTCTCTTCTTTCTCAGGCTATTTTGGACATATGGCACAAGGACACATGAACTGGACACTTACTATAATTTTAGTTGTCTCTGTAATAATCGGTTCTCAACTTGGGGCACGATATATGTCTTCCAAAGCTAAATCAAAGCAGGTCAAGATTATATATGCGATTGTATTGCTGATGATAGCAGCGAAATTGATTATTGATGTCTTAATAAAATAAATTCTTATAATATTCACTTTAAAATTTAAAATTATGATTGATCCAAAAGATTGGCTCGAATTCGGGCAAAAATTTCATGGACATAAGTGTCCTGCCATGCCAATGGGTTTACGTGTAGGTGCTGCCGCAATGAATAAACTCGGAATCGAACGTGCAAAAGACGGACAGATAGTTGCTTTTGTCGACTTAGGCGATGACCATTGCGCCACCTGTTATGGTGATGGGCTGCAGGTTATAATGGGAACTACATTTGGTAAGGGAAACCTTAAGAAAACACATAAAGGAAAGTGGGCGGTAACTGTTGTTGACAGAGCCACCAACAGGGCAGTAAGAGTAACTCCTAAGGTGGAAGCAATGCTTAACAACAAAAAAACAGCATTTTTTACTGATTATCGTATGCTTGGAAAACCTGCAAGCACTGTTCCGGCAGAAATAGTTGATCCACTTGTAACAGGTGTCATGAATGCTCCTGATGAGAAACTCCTGAATATTTCCCCTGTTTTCGAATACAAACTTGAACCTAAAAAGGATAGTTTTGATAGTTTTGTATGCGAAGAATGTGGAGAGATGACTGTTATGGAATATGGCAGAATAAAAGGTGATAAAAAGGTGTGTATAGATTGTGCTTCAAAGTAAGTGTTACTAATCAAATATATTGAGACCGTTTCAAAAAAATAATTGAGGCGGCCTCTCTTTTTAAATTTTCTACTAGCCCTTCCTTTTCATAAATATTATTAATTCATTGTATACCTTTGTGTTACTTCGTGTTTTCCTTAGAGATACTTTGTGGTAAAGAATCCTTAACCACTAAGGTACTCGAAGGATTATACATAGATTCACTAAGTTTGTGAATCAGTCAGGTTAGAATCGCAATAATCTGACAAGAGATAATTAAAAGTGAACTTTCACGTTAAATTATCAGTCATAATATTTTATATTTGATGCTGAATCCTAAAAAGTAAGCTGTATGTCACTAATTGGATACCCCCTTAAGGAAAGATATATATCAAGAGGGATTAATTTTTTGATATCGGTGTTAATTATTCTGTTTTTATCAGCCGGCTGCGCTTCGCAGCATAAATTCAAAAACCACAAACCTATTCCGTGCCCCTGCGAAAAACAGAATAAAAGATAATTCTGTGTACATTACTGGTTTTTGCCTGTTTCACCAACTGAACTCTGAGAATATAAAAATAAATAACGTATTTATACGTCGTATATAAATATAACGTATATTTACGTCAAATTTAATTATCATGGCATTCAATAAAAAAGAGCTTTTCAGTAAGGATCTGCAGGATTGCTCAATAATGTTTAAAGCATTGGCGCACCCGGCCCGTCTGGCTATCCTGAAATTCCTGGCCGAAACAAAAACGTGTTTTACAGGTGATCTGGCTGACGAGATCCCACTTGGCAGGACTACAGTGAATCAGCATCTGCAGGAACTAAGGAACGCTGGTCTGATCCAGGGTACAACAGAAGGGGTTAAAACATGCTATTGTCTTGATGGAATTAAAGTACAAGAGTTAAAAAAACTGTCTGAAAAGTTTTTAAGTGATATAGATACCGATATGATCAATGAATGTAAATAGCGAAAAAGGACAAATTTGAAACTAACAAATTTATTGCCCTTTTCAATACCTGTTTGCAAACTTACTGAATGTTAAACTCAAAACTAGCTGATATGAAAATATTGATACTATGTACAGGCAACAGTTGCCGGAGCCAGATGGCTCAGGGATTTTTGCAGTCATTCGATAAAAGGATGCAGGTCTTTTCAGCAGGAACTGAACCGGCCGGACGGATAAATCCCACTGCAGTTAAGGTGATGAAAGAGGAAGGAATTGATATAAGTAAAAATAAGCCTAAAAATGTCGATCAATATCTTAATGAATCCTGGGATTATGTTATTACAGTTTGTGATGATGCCAATGAAACATGTCCCGTCTTCCCCTTCAAAGTAAGGAATCGGCTTCATATGGGATTTGAAGATCCATCAAAAATAAAAGGGTCATATACCGAAATTATGAATGCCTTTTATGATGTAAGGAATGAAATCAGGGATGAATTTTATGGATTATTTGAATCGGAACTGAAGAAAAAATTATAAACTCCGAAGATGAAAAAATTTTGGAGAACAAGGTTCAGGGATTTTCAGCGACAAAGTATATGCTGGATACACTGTAAAAATTCTATTAGACTAATTCATTAGCATCCTAAGATGAAACCCAAACTTAAATTTCTCGACAGATACCTCACATTATGGATTTTCCTGGCAATGTTTATCGGAGTATTTTCAGGTTACTTCTTCCCGTCAATTGCTGCATTCTGGGATTCGTTAAAGAGTTCTCCCGAAAGCACAACGAATATTCCTATTGCTGTTGGTTTAATTCTGATGATGTATCCACCTCTTGCAAAAGTAAAATATGAAGAATTGGGAGGTGTTTTCAGAAACTTCAGGATTCTGGGCCTGTCACTAGTTCAGAACTGGATAATCGGACCACTTCTCATGTTTACTCTTGCAATTGCATTCTTTAAATTATTTCCTGGAAAAGACAATTCAAACCTGCCATATATGTACGGTATTATTATGATAGGCTTAGCGAGGTGCATTGCTATGGTAATTGTATGGAACGATCTGGCAAAAGGCGACACGGAATATTGTGCCGGATTAGTTGCTTTTAATTCAATCTTCCAGGTACTGTTTTTTTCAGTGTTTGCATGGATCTTTATTGCCATATTACCTGGCTGGTTTGGAGTTCCGACAAACTCTGTTGTAGAAAAAATAACTATCGGACAGATAGCCACGAGTGTCTTTATTTATCTTGGAATACCATTTATTTCAGGTTTTCTTACCCGCTTTATTTTCATCAGGGTAAAGAGTAAAGAGTGGTATCATACGAAGTTTGTTCCTAAAATCAGTCCAATCACGCTTATTGCATTATTATTTACGATAATTGTAATGTTTTCATTAAAAGGCGAATATATTGTCAGACTGCCTCTGGATGTGATTTTGATTTCTATCCCGCTAATAATCTACTTCCTGGTTATGTTCCTTTTTTCCTTCTATATGGGGAGAAAAGCAGGAGCTACTTATGAACAATCCGCAACACTTTCATTTACAGCAGCCAGCAATAATTTTGAGCTGGCAATTGCAGTTGCAATATCTGTATTTGGGATAAATTCGGGTGAAGCACTTTCAGCAGTAATAGGTCCGCTAGTTGAAGTTCCTGTCATGATCGGACTGGTTAACTTAGCCTTACAGTTCAAAAAGCACATTTCAACAGTGAAAAATTAATGCAATTTCAGTTATCAGAATAAATTCTTCCAAACAATTTTTGTTTCAGCTTAACGCCTCTATTTTTAAAATGGGAAGGAGTTACATTCCTTTTTTGAATCTCCGGGTTGATTTATAATTTCATTCATTTACGGGAAATTACCTAACTTGTAAAAATTAAGCTAATTAATTTTTATTATTATCGACTTTTTTCCATATTTGTTCGAGAGATAAACAGAATCAATAAAACTATAACTTATGGTTACTATTGATAAAAATGATTTGATCTTCCTTGACAGGAACGAAAATCTATATGGCCCTGCTCCGGCATGTTATGAAGCGTTGCAGAAATCGAATGGTGATACTCTTAACATCTATTCCCGTGATTTCAGCAGGGGAATTAAAAGTGCATTATCGGAACGATTAGCTCTTGACTTTGGTACTGAAGAGAAGAAAATACTGCTTGGCTATGGAAGTGAGGACATCTTGAAACAAGTTGTTCAATGTTATATTACCAAGGGTGAAAAGATATTGATCCCTTCATATTCGTGGTGGTACTATAAAAAAATTGCCGATGATGTTGAGGGCATAAGTATACAATATCCTATTGTAGAAGGTATGGATTCTTTCTCATATGATGTTGAAGGCCTTATAAAGATATATAATGAGCAAAAGCCTAAGCTGGTTCTTATAAGCTCGCCAAACAATCCGACCGGGAACCGGCTGGAAATAGAACAATTGAATTTTGTTCTTGAAAATATGAAAGACACTATCGTTGTTCTCGATGAGGCATATTTATTGTTTGATGTGGCATTCAGGACCGATCCGGTGGGGTTGGTTAACCGGTATCCGAATCTTATAATTTTAAGGACTTTTTCAAAATATTATGCCTTGGCAGGTATCAGAACGGGTTTTGCATTTCTGGGTGATAATCACGACAAGATTTCAATTTTAGGTGCCAGATATCTGGGTTTTAACCGTTTGTCAGAAAAAATTGCTATTGCAGCTCTTGATTCGCCCGATTATTATAATTCAATTGGGCTGAAAATGGCTGCAGATATGGAAATGTTATATAATGAGCTGAATCAGTGGCCCGGTTTCACAGCTTACAGATCATATGCAAATTTTATCCTGGTTAAAATTCCTGTCGAAATAAAAGACACGTTAAAAGAATATCTTACTGAGAGAAAAATGATAGTCAAATTCATGAATGAAGAAGGATTGGACAGACATATCAGGATTACTCTAGGAACACATCTTCAGAATTGCTTGCTGTTAGAAATGATACGAACTTTTATGTGTAAAAAATTAAACCATGAACTGGTTCAGAGAGTATAAAAACTCTTTGAAAATGGCAGAGGTTGAGGAAGTTATCGATATCATTTTCTACAGACCCCTCGCTTTTCTTCTGGTAATATCCGTTTACAAAACAAAAATCAAACCTGACCATCTGACATTGGCAGCAATGATAATGGGGATATCAGGGGGCTTTTTCTATTCATTCGGTTCCTATCCCGGTTGTATTATTGGCGCATTATTCTACCTGCTTTTTAATGTTCTTGATTGCAGTGATGGTCAATTGGCCAGGATTAAAAAAAATGGCACTTCGTTTGGAAGGCTTCTCGACGGAATAGCCGATTATATTGCTGCAATTGCTATTTATGTCGGAATAGCAGTTGGCTATTCCAGCAACCCCGGACAACCACCTTTTATGGTACTGATTGTTGCTATGGCGGGAATAAGCATCATAATTCAGGAATCCTTAGTGGATTATTTCAGAACACGTTTCCTTGATATTGTATTAAAACGCAAAGATACTTATGCTGTAGAGCTTGAAGAATATAAAAATGAGTATGAAAGGATTAAAAATCAAAAAGGGAAAGGGTTCTATCGGACAGTAGTTTATATTTATCTTACTTACTCAAAAATTCAGGAAAATCTTACTGCAAGGAAAAAGAGAGCCAGGTTCATCAATACCACATCTGAAGAGTATTTCAGAAAGAACAGGATTATAATCAGATTCTGGGTATTAATGGGTCCCTCTGCCAAAATAACGGTCTTGATACTTTGTTCTTTTTTTTGCCGGTTTGACATTTTTTTCTGGATTGTTATAGGCGGATTTAATATACTTGCCGTATTATTGTGGTTTATTCAATTTCAGATTGATAAATCTTTTGAAACTTTGAAGAAATGAAAACTGTTATTCTTGCAGCAGGAGCCGGTTCGAGGTTAAAGCCTCTTACTGATCATATCCCTAAATGTCTTTTGAAAGCAGGAGGGAAAAGCATCCTTGAAATGACAATTGAAAATCTTCTTGCGACCGGGAATTCAGAAGTAATTATTGTTACAGGTTATCTTGAGAATAAGATCAGAGAGTTCCTCCTTGAACGATTCCCAAAATTGAAGGTTACCTTTGTCCATAACAAGTATTATGAATCTACCAACAATATATATTCATTATGGCTGGCAAAGGATTCTGTCCTTGGAGATGATATGATGATGATGGACAGTGATATTGTTTTTGATAAAAGAATCCTCACTAAACTTCAAAACTCAGGATTTAGAAATTGTCTTGCCCTTAAACGGCATGATGTACATGAAGAAGAGATAAAAGTTAAGGCTGATGAGAAGGGTCGTGTAACCGGGATAAGCAAAGAAATAAATCCCTCTGAGGCAGCTGGCGAGTCAATTGGGATAGAAATATTTGGGAAAGAAGCACTTACAGAACTTTATTTTATACTTGACAGGAAGGTGCTGGATGAAAAGAAAGTAAATCAGTTTTACGAATCAGCATTCCAGGAACTCACTGAGAATGATCTTTATATTGTTGATACTACTGAATATTTTTGCATGGAAATTGACACAGCAGAAGATTTATCGGCAGCTGAAGAACTTGTTTCAACCCATTTAAATAAATAATACTAATTACCGAATGATTGAGAGTATTATAACAATGTCGATCGCCGGTTTTCTGACAGGATTTATCTTTTCTATGCCAATCGCAGGCCCTGTCAGTATAATGATCACGTCCAATGCACTGAAAGGCAGGCAACGGTACTGTAACCTTTTCAACATAGGTGCCTCTTTTGCTGATTTTATTTATGTTTTTATTGCAGTTTTTGGACTTACCAGACTTTATACTTTTTACAAACCAATCATACCATATATTTTTTCATTTGGCTCATTACTACTTGTTTTCCTGGGGTATAAGATCTTCATGACAAGGATCGATATGGAGCATCTTGAAGATAAAATTCATCTTTCGGGAAAACTAAAGAAGAAAGAAAGAGGAGCCTTTTATACTGGTTTCATGATTAACTTTCTGAATCCTACTCTATTCATAGGATGGTTAACGTCATCTTTATTAGTGATTTCTTTTATTGCCGCCCTTGGATTTCACACGGGGGGACTGGCGCTAAAAGTCGATGAGAATGCAAAGGTAATCAGTAAAATCGAAGGGAAAAAAATTGAAAGCAAGCACGATTCAGCAATTAAAAAGCTTGATGATTTTCAGCTTCTTAAGATTAAGGACCGTAGAGTTGATCAAACAGTTTTTCCTCCATCCTTTCATCTTACCATAAGTCTTTTTTATGCTTTTTTCATAGCAGCAGGCAGCATTGTATGGTTCTACATTCTTGCCCGAATGATTGTCAGGCACCGGAAACGAATAAATATTAAGATAATTTCCGGGTTTGTTAAAAGCCTGGGTGTATTCCTGTGCTTCATTGGAATTTATTTTGGTTACCAGGCTGTCATCATGTTTATTAATATGAGATATTGAAAGGGTTCAGTTTTGCTTTATTATAAGGTTGTAAAGACTTAGATTTTTGTTACTAAAACTCCAAAAAAGGTTGCAGCAATGCCAAGAAAGAGGCTGAGTGAGGTATATATCGTAAAGTGAAAGAAGTCACCATCCCTGAGGAGAGCAAGATTTTCATTTGCAAATGTTGAGAATGTAGTGAATCCTCCACAAAATCCTACAGTAAGAAACATCTTCCAACCGGGTGTTAAAAGAGTACTTCTTTCAGAGATCCCATAGATAAAACCTATTAACAGACAGCCGGTGACATTTACTAAGAGAGTTCCAAAAGGGAAAGCTGACGGAAAATTGTTTTGCATAAAACGGGAAGCCAGGAACCTGGAAATACTACCGAGGAATCCACCCGTACCAATAAATAATAATGTTTTAATCATAACAAATTGAAATCCCTTAACTTTAACACAAAGTAAAACGCAAAGTAACACAAAGATCTGGATCACTTTGATGGGAATTATGAATAATTATTGTTGATGTTTTAGGATCAGTTAAATTAATGTCTGATTAATATGCTGAAAACCGCATTTTATATACTCTCCCTGTTTTGTAGCTCCTTCTGTTATGCACAAAGTGACTCAATTATTGATTCGTCGGCGAACCACATGAATCTAAAACTTACCTATGTAAGTTCACTTATTTATCCCGGAATAAGCATAGGTGTCGAATACCCGATTAATCATGTAACTCTGAGTGTGCTAAAAAATCAAATACTTATAAAGCGGATTTCAAGAGACAGATTTATTTCCGGAAACTTAAACTGGTATCACCACGCCGGTTTTCACGATAACCTGTACCTTACTGCTGAGTGGGTAATGCGAAGGACACGGTATACCGGATTAATTTCGGAGTTTTCTATGGGTCCCGGTCTTAGCAGAACATTTGTTGGGGGTACAACTTACAAAGTTGATGATCAGGGAAATATATCAATAGTTAAATTGGCAGGATATTATTACGCATTAATTACAGCAGGTGGTGGCTTAGGTTATGATTTTTCAATGAAAAAGCAATTGCCTCTTTCAGCACTTGCAAAGTTGAATATAATCTCAATGTTCCCGTATAACAGTACGGTTTACTTTCGCCCTGTGCTCGAGCTGGGAATCCGATATGCACCGGTGAGATCGAAAAATATGCCGGATAAGTAAATTGTTACCATATTGAAATTAAAATGAGAAAAGTACTTTTCCTATGCATTATAATATTATCCCAGGGATGCCAGAAAGAGAAAATTTCAATCTCTGAAAATGCATCCGATATATTTTATGTTGAAAATGCCGACGCATCTATGCGGGTACTGGTCAAGGGAAATACTATGAGTAATACTTTCATACTTGTAATTCATGGGGGTCCCGGAGTGAGTTCCTATTTCTATGATACAAAATATATCAGCCAGAATCTGGGAGATAAATTCGCTATGGTTTATTGGGATCAAAGAAATGCCGGAGCATCGCAGGGAACCAATAATGGTGACGACCTGCATCTCGATCAGATGGTTGAGGATCTTAAAAAAGTGATTGAGGTCCTCAAGTACCGTTATGGACAGGATATGAGTTTGTTTTTGCTGGGCCATAGTTTCGGGGGACTTATTGCAGCTGATTTTATTACCAGGCCGGGCTATCAGAGTATGATTACAGGACTTATAAATGTTGATGGGAGTCATAATTATCCTTTAAACGATACGCTTACACGGCAGGCATTACTCACAGAGGGTAATTATCAGGTTTCACAAAAAAGAAATATAAACAATTGGATGCCTATAATAAGTTATTGTAAAAGTCATAAGGGCAATTTCAGTCTGGAAGAATCTATGCAACTTGAAAATTATGCAACTGAAGCAGAAAACTATGTCGACAGTATTAACCATATAAATATGGTTACTCAGGTGTTGAAGTATACAATTACAGATAAGTATCCGCTGACGGCGATCCTAAGTAATTTACTCTTTTCGGAAGATTCAAACTTCAATAAAGAGCTGGCTGTTAAACAGTTCTCTTCCTCTCTTGGCATAGTGACTGTACCGGTTCTGGTTCTCTGGGGGAAGTATGATTTTACCTGTCCGCTCGCATTAGGTGAAGATTTTTATACTCATATTAATTCAAGTGAAAAAAAAATAGCAATTTCTCTTCAGAGCGGGCATAATATGATCTTACAGGATAAAAAATTCTTTTGTGAAGAGGTGAGTAATTTTGTATTGAAATACAGGTAATTGAAAAAATAATAATGAGTATCGGGAATCAGCCATATGAATTCATTGATTTTCTTCGTTTACCCCGACCCCACGGGGAGCGAAGAAAATCAATTTACACCC
>WSSedB1CaDRAFT_10000387_pt1 | contig 20110 bp, 15 predicted proteins | sample WetSurSB1Cattail_FD_9460 | JGI IMG/M metagenome (IMG submission 9460)
CTCGGTGGCCGGTTCCTGGCCCTATCCGGGCGGCAACGCCTATGGCGGCACCAAGGCCTTTGTGGAGCAGTTCTCCCTCAACCTGCGCTGCGACCTGCTGGGAACAAGGGTGCGGGTAACCTGCATCCAGCCCGGAATGGCCGAGACGGAATTTTCCAAGGTCAGGTTCAAGGGAAATGATAAAATGGCGGCCCAGGTTTATAGCGGAGCTGATGCGCTGACGCCGGAAGATATCGCCGAAACGATCCACTGGGTGGTCAACCGCCCGGAGCATGTCAATATCAATACGTTGGAAGTGATGTCGGTAGATCAGGCCTGGGGGCCTTTTGCCGTCCATCGCAAGAAATGATTGAGCGGGCAGGCGCTCCGGATGACACGGAGAATCCCACCAAATATTCATAGAATCCAACTGTCGTATCTGGTAATACTCATAGCCACTCTGCCTCGTGCGGAGTGGCTATTTTTCAAACTAAAACCCCAAGGACACTCCATGGCCATAAAGAAATCCGAACTCTACTCATCCCTCTGGCAATCCTGCGACGAGCTGCGCGGCGGGATGGATGCCTCGCAGTATAAAGACTACGTGCTGGTGCTCCTGTTCATCAAATACGTCAGCGACAAATACGCCGGCATGCCCTACGCTCCGATCAGTATCCCCGAAGGTGCCAGCTTCAAGGACATGGTCGCACTCAAGGGTAAGACCGATATCGGCGACCAGATCAACAAGAAGATCATCGGCCCGCTGGCCAATGCCAACAAGCTGTCGGACATGCCGGACTTCAATGACCCGAGCAAGCTGGGCAGCGGTGCGGAGCTTGTGGAGCGCCTCACCAACCTGATCGCCATCTTTGAAAACAAGACGCTGGACTTCAGTAAGAACCGGGCCGAGGGCGACGACATCCTTGGCGATGCGTATGAATACCTGATGCGCCACTTCGCCACCGAGAGTGGCAAGAGCAAGGGACAGTTCTACACCCCCGCCGAGGTCAGCCGCATCATGGCGCAGATCATCGGTATTCGCGATGCGCAGACGACTAACAACACCACCGTGTACGATCCGACCTGCGGATCTGGATCACTGCTGCTGAAAGTGGGCGCAGAAGCCCGAGCCAAGGTCACGCTCTACGGGCAGGAGAAGGACGCCGCCACCTCCGGCCTGGCGCGCATGAACATGATCCTGCACGACAACCCCACCGCCCTTATCAAACAGGGCAATACGCTGTCCAACCCACTGTTTACCAGCGAGGACGGCCAGCTCAAGACCTTCGACTATGTCGTCGCCAATCCCCCATTCAGCGACAAGCGCTGGAGCACCGGCATCGACCCACTCAACGACCCTCACGAGCGCTTCAAACATTTCGGCACGCCACCGGACAAGCAGGGCGATTACGCCTACCTGCTGCACATCGTGCGCTCGCTCAAGAGTACCGGCAAAGGCGCCTGCATTCTGCCGCACTGTGTCCTGTTCCGGGGCAATGCCGAGGCCGACATCCGCCGCAACCTGATCCGCAAGGGCTATATCAAGGGCATCATCGGCCTGCCGGCCAACCTGTTCTACGGCACCGGCATCCCTGCCTGTATCATCGTCGTCGACAAGGAAAACGCCCACACCCGCAAGGGCATCTTCATGGTGGACGCCAGCAGCGGCTACCTCAAGGACGGCAACAAGAACCGCCTGCGCGACTGCGACATCCACCAGATTGTCGATGTTTTCAACAAACGGCTGGAAGTACCCAAATACTCACGCATGGTCGGCGTCGAGGAGATCGAGAAAAATGAGTTCAACCTCAACATCCCGCGCTACATCGACAGCCAGCAGGCTGAGGATATTCAGGATATCGAGGGTCACCTGAAGGGTGGCATTCCCAGCGCAGATGTGGATGCCCTGCAGCCATACTGGGACGTTTGCCCGCAACTTCGGCAGACCCTTTTTAAAGCAAACCGCCCCGGCTACCTTGATCTGGCGGTCGCCAAACAAGCCATCAAGCCCGCCATCTACGAGCATCCGGAGTTCGTCACCTACATCGGGAGCATGAACGTCCTGTTTGCCGACTGGCAGCAGCGCAGCACCGAAACGCTCAAGAGCCTGGAACCGGGTTGCCATCCCAAGGCCATCATCGTTGAGCTTGCCGAAGATCTGCTCGCTCACTACACAGATAAGCCACTGATCAACAAGTACGATGTCTATCAGCACCTGATGGACTACTGGTCCGCCACCATGCAGGACGATTGTTACCTGGTCGCTACCGATGGCTGGAAGGCCGAGACCTGCCGCATCATAGAGAAGGACAAGAAGGGCAAGGAGAAGGACAAAGGCTGGACCTGCGACTTGGTGCCCAAGCAACTAATCGTGGATCGCTACTTCGCCCCGCAGCAGACGGCCATCCGCGAGCAGGAGACAGCTCTGGAAAGCGTGGCTGCCCGGATGGCAGAGATGGAGGAGGAGCACAGCGGCGAGGATGGAGCCTTCTCGGAGCTGGACAAGGTTAACAAGGCCAACGTTAGCGCGAGGATGAAAGAGATCAAAGGAGACAAGGAGGCCAAGGAAGAGGCTGGCCTCCTCAGCGCCTGGCTGAAGCTGAGCATGCAGGAAGCCGATCTCAAGAAAGCCCTGAAAGAAGCCGAGGCAGCGCTGGATACACTGGCCTATACGAAATACCCCAAGCTCACCGAGGAAAAGATCAAGACGCTGGTGGTGGAAGATAAATGGCTGACTACCATCTCTGCCGCCATCCACGGTGAAATGGACCACATCAGTCAGGCGCTCGCCCAGCGTGTGAAGGAGTTGGCGGAACGGTATGAGACGCCATTGCCACGGATCACGGAAGAAGTCGCGGAATTGGAGCGGAAAGTGAACATGCATCTGGAGCGTATGGGGTTCACTGATTAATTGTCTGAATCACGGATGAAACAGAAACTATCGGAATCACGGATTTAGCGGATTACACAGATTGCACAGATTTAGAATCTAAAAATCCGTGAAATCCAGTAATCCGTGTCAATCCGTGATTCTGAAAGGGGGTTCGCTGTGAAACACGCGGATATCACGGAGAAGATCATCGGGGCTGCTTTCGAGGTGCACAAATTTCTCGGGAATGGTTTTCAGGAGGTGATTTATCAGCGAGCTCTTGCATATGAGATGGAGAAAGCTGGTCTCGGTTTTCAGCGTGAAATAGAGCAGGCCATATTCTACAAGGATTTGGCTAATCCTATTGGCACACGAAGGGCTGATTTTGTGGTGGAAGGAAAGGTGCTGGTGGAGCTGAAGGCGCTTGTGCAGTTGGAAGAGGCGCACTGGGCGCAGACGCTCAATTATCTGAAGGCGTACAAGCTGGAGGTTGGCTTGCTGATTAATTTCGGGGGAAAGAGTCTGGTGTTTAAGAGGTTTGTACTATGACGATCACGGATGACACCTCGTCTGAATCACGGATTAAGCGGATTACAAAAACTATCGGAATCACGGATTCAGCGGATTACACCGATGACACAGATTTAAAATCAAAACAATCCGTGAAATCCAATAATCCGTGTCAATCCGTGATTCCGACAGGTTACAAGCAGACCGAGGTTGGGGTGATTCCGGAGGATTGGGAGGTTCAACGGCTTAAAGAGCTAATTGCGATCAAGAGTGGTTTCGCATTCAGCAGTACGCACTTCTCTGATAAGGGACCTATTTTGCTAACACCTGGCAATTTCAAATTGACGGGGGGGCTTTACTTCAATGAGCGCAACACTAAACGTTATGCGGGTCCTTACTCAACTTCAATGGTCTTTGACTACGGTGATCTACTGATTGTGATGACAGACCTAACGCCAGATTGCAATCTTCTTGGCAAACCTGCTTTTGTACAACTTCACGAACCGATTCTCCACAACCAGCGGATCGGCAAGATTATCCCTGTTAATAGAAAGTTCTCGTTTGATTTCCTGTATTGGTTCTTTCTATCAGATACTTATGCAGTGAGGATGAAGGAGACTGCTACTGGGTCAACAGTTCGCCACACGTCGAACGGAAGCATTTACGGAAGTTTGATAGCTCTCCCACCCACCAAAGCCGAACAAGAAGCCATCGCCAAGGCCTTGAGCGACACCGATGCCCTCATCGAATCCCTGGAACAACTCATCACCAAAAAACGCCGCATCAAACAAGGGGCCATGCAGGAATTGCTCACCGGCAAAAAGCGCCTGCCGGGGTTCAGTGGGGAGTCGGAGGTGAAGCGGTTGGGGGATGTGTTGAAAGTTTGCCACGGCAAAAGCCAACATAACGTCGTCGTGGTTGGCGGGAAATATCCAATCCTTGCGAGTGGCGGTGAGATTGGGAGGACTAACGAGTATCTCTACGACAAGCCTTCTGTCCTTATTGGCAGAAAAGGCACTATTGATGTCCCCCAGTTTATCGATACTCCGTTTTGGACGATTGACACACTATTCTTCACAGAGATTGATCCGGCAGCAGACGCAAAGTTCATCTTTTATAAATTCAACACCATCAACTGGCGGAGTTATAACGAAGCATCTGGCGTACCGAGCCTGAGTGCATCAAGAATTGAGAATATTGGTTTCAGTTGCCCACCCCTCCCTGAACAAACCGCCATCGCCACCATCCTCTCCGACATGGACACCGAGATCACCGCCCTCGAAACAAAACTCGCCAAAACCAGAAACATCAAGCAAGGCATGATGCACAACCTGCTCACCGGAAGGATACGGCTGGTATGAAAGAAGACCAGAACATCGAATGGAAGCAATCATGGCGCGATGAATACCTGAAGTGGATCTGCGGCTTTGCCAATGCCCAGGGCGGCACTTTGGTGATTGGCAAGAATGACAAGGGCGTGGTGCTGGGAATCGCCGACGCGGCGAAGCTGCTGGAGGATATTCCCAACAAGGTGCGGGATATTCTGGGCATGGTGGTGCCGGTCAATCTGCACAGCGACGACGGCAAAGAGTGGCTGGAAATCGTGGTGGAGCCCTACCCCAGCCCAATCAGCTACAAGGGCGAATATCACTATCGCAGCGGCAGCACCAAACAGGAACTGAAGGGCGCGGCACTGGATAAGTTTCTGCTGCGCAAACAGGGGCGGCACTGGGATGGCGTGCCGGTGCCTTACGTGGCTGTCAGTGAGCTGGAAGCTAAGGCCCTGGTTTATTTCCGCAAGCAGGCTCTAAAAAGCCGGCGCCTCTCCCCGGAGATTCTGGATGAGCCGGACCATTCGCTGCTCGACAAGCTGCACTTGCTGGATGGCGCTTACCTCAAGCGAGCCGCTGTCTTGCTATTTCACCCTGACCCGGAGCGTTTCATCACCGGGGCCTATCTCAAAATCGGTTTTTTCGAGAGCAATGTCGATTTGCGCTACCAGGACGAAGTCCATGGCGAGCTGCTTTCGCAGGTGAACCAGACGATTGAGATACTGAGTGCCAAGTACCTGAAGGCCTGGATTTCCTACGAAGGCTTGCAGCGGATCGAGACCTATCCGGTACCCGAGCCCGCCTTGCGCGAGGCGATACTTAACGCGGTCGTACATAAGGACTATGGTAGCGCCATCCCCATTCAGATCAGCGTCTATCCCGACAAGCTGATGATCTGGAACCCCGGGCAATTGCCGCCGGAATGGACAGTAGAGCGGCTGCTCGGCAAACACTCGTCCCAGCCGTATAACCCGGATGTGGCAAATGCCTTTTTTCGTGCGGGGATGATCGAGTCCTGGGGACGCGGCATCGAGAAGATCATGTCTGTCTGCAAGGCAGAGGGGGTACCGGAACCTGAACTGCGGTATGAGCAAACAGGCTTGTGGGTCGTGTTTCATTTCGTGGCTGTGCAACCTGGAGCTGGGGAGGGAATTGGAGAAACTACCCAAGAAACTACCCAAGAAACTACCCAAGAAAAAATCCTCGCACTGCTGAGAATCCAGCCATCCATTACCCGACGGGATATGGCCGCCAGAATCGGCATCAGTAGTGATGGCATTAAGTATCATCTGGAGAGAATGAAGTCTTCCGGGATTATCCGGCACGTCGGCCCAACCAAAGCGGGTTATTGGGAGATATTGAAATGAACACCATCGGCCAACCCGAACGCGCCACGCAAAACCGCGTCATAGACCTGTTCCATGACGAACTCGGCTATCACTACCTCGGTGACTGGACCGACCGCCCCAATAACAGCAACATCGAGAAAGGGCTGCTCACTGCCTACCTGAGCAAGAGCGGTTACAGCCCGGTTCAAATCAATCGGGCGCTGGACAAGCTGCGCACCGAGGCGGGCAACCCCAACCGCAGCCTCTACGACAACAACAAGGCGGCATACAGCCTGCTGCGCTATGGCGTGCAAGTCCAGCCAGCGGCTGGCGAGAACACCGAGACGATCAAGCTGATCAACTGGGACAATCCGACGCAAAACGATTTTGCTATTGCCGAGGAAGTCACCCTGCATGGCAACCTCGACCGCCGGCCCGACCTGGTGCTCTACGTCAACGGCATCGCCGTGGGTGTGCTGGAGCTGAAGAACAGCCGCAAATCCATTGGCGACGGCATCCGGCAGAACATCTCCAACCAGCAGCCGGAGTTCAACGAGTGGTTCTTCAGCACGGTGCAGTTCGTCTTTGCCGGTAACGATTCCGAGGGACTGCAATACGGAACCATCAGGACTGAAGAGAAGTACTTCCTGAAATGGAAGGAAGACGAGGCGGACAACAGCCGCTTCAAACTGGATAAATACCTGCTCAAGCTGTGCGGCAAGGAACGCCTGATCGAGTTGATCCACGACTTCGTGCTGTTCGACGGCGGGATCAAGAAGCTGCCGCGCGTCCACCAGTATTTCGGTATCAAGGCGGCCCAGGCGCATGTCCATCGCCGAGAGGGCGGAATCATCTGGCACACCCAGGGCAGCGGCAAGAGCATCGTCATGGTGCTGCTGGCCAAGTGGATTCTGGAGAACAAGCCCAATGCCCGCGTGGTGATCGTTACCGACCGAGATGAACTGGACAAGCAGATCGAAGGCGTCTTCATCGCTGCCGACCATCCCATGACCCGCGCCAGCAGCGGCCGCGACCTGATGACCCGGCTTGGCCATGCCACACCGCGGCTGCTCTGCTCGCTGGTGCACAAGTTCGGCAGAAAGGGTGTGGATGATTTCGAGCTGTTCATCAAGGAGCTGGAGGCACAACCCTGCCTGACGGTGGGTGAGATTTTCGTGTTCGTGGACGAATGCCACCGCACCCAGAGCGGCAAGCTGCACCGCACGATGAAGGCACTTATGCCCAATGCGGTCTTTATCGGCTTTACCGGCACGCCGCTGCTCAAACAGGACAAGCAGACCAGCCTGGAGGTGTTCGGCGGATACATCCATACCTACAAGTTCAGCGAAGGCGTAGAGGACAAGGTTATCCTCGACCTGGTCTATGAGGCGCGCGACATCGACCAGCGCCTCGGCTCGCAAAGTAAGATCGACGCCTGGTTCGACGCCAAGACCAAGGGACTGAACGACTGGCAGAAGGCTGCCCTGCGTGAGCAGTGGGGAACCATGCAGAACGTGCTCAGCTCAAAGTCCCGCATGGACCGGGTAGTGGAGGACATCATCTTCGACTTTAGCGTGAAGCCGCGCCTCTCCAACCAGCGCGGCAACGCCATCCTGGTGGCTTCCAGCATCTACGAAGCGTGCAAATACTTCGAGCTGTTCCAGAAGACGCCTTTCAAGGGCAGGTCTGCAGTCGTCACCTCCTACAACCCGCAGACGCAAGACATCACGTTGGAGGACACCGGCGCCAACACGGAGACTGACAAACAATCCATCTACAACACCTACACCGCCTTGCTGCAAAACGTGGAAGCACTGCCGGGCAAATCCAAAACCGAGACCTATGAGGATAACGCCAAGAAGTTGTTCAAGGAGCAACCGGCCAACATGAAGCTGCTGGTAGTGGTGGACAAACTGCTGACCGGCTTCGATGCTCCGAGCTGCACCTACCTCTACATCGACAAGAAGATGCAGGACCACGGGCTGTTCCAGGCCATCTGCCGCACCAACCGGCTCGACGGAGAGGACAAAGAGTTCGGCTACATCGTGGACTACAAGGACCTCTTCAAGAAGGTGGAGAACGCCATCGCCGTATACACCTCCGAGTTGGATCACAGCGCGGGTGGTGTCGATCCGGAGATTATGCTGCAGGACCGCCTGACCAAAGGCCGGGAGCGGCTGGACAATGCGTTGGAAGCCATCGCGCTGCTCTGCGAACCGGTGGAACCGCCCAAGGGAGAGCTGGAGCACATCCACTACTTCTGCGGCAACAGTGAGATTCCGGAGGACCTGAAGGCGCATGAAACACAACGAGCAGCACTCTACAAGGCGACGGTCGCCCTGATACGGGCCTACGCCAATATTGCGGACGAGCTGGGCAAAGCCGGTTACAGCGATGCCGACATCCAGCGTATCAATCAGGCTCTGGATCGTTACCTCAAGCTGCGCGAGATCATCCGCAACGCCGCTGACGAAAAGCTGGACATGAAAGCCTACGAGGCCGACATGCGACACCTGATCGACACCTATATCGAGGCTGACGAGCCAAGGAAGATCTCGCCATTCGACGACATGCCGCTGCTGGACCTGATCGTGAAAACCGGCATTGCGAACGCCATCAACAACCTGCCGGATGGACTCAAGGGCAACAAGAACGCCGTAGCCGAGACCATTGAGAACAACGTCCGCAGCAAGATCATAAAGGAACACTTGAACGACCCGGCCTATTACGACAAGATGTCGGCACTGCTGGACGAGATCATCGCCGCCCGAAGAGCAAAGGCGATTGAGTACGAGGAATATCTGAAACGGATCGCCGAACTGGCGAAGAGGGTTGGGGCAGGGCAGGCTGAGGATACGCCCGAACAGCTGAAGAATAGTCCTGCGCTACGGGCGCTATACAACAATCTGAAAACTGTTAAAATATCACCAGAAAAAGCAGACAAAATATCCTATCCAGCAGCCGAATACGTGGCCTCCAACGATCCCACACTGCATCTGGCACTCCGCATCGACGAAACGGTCAAACAGACTCGACCGGACGGCTGGCGCGGTGTTAAGCCCAAGGAAAATATCATCAAGGGGGCATTGCTGCCACTTTTGGGAAATGACATGGCTGAGGTCGAAAGAATTTTTCTCATCATAGAAAAGCACAAGAGCGAGTATTAATGCCGGAGCAGATCGAATTGGGCGACATTACCATTGACGTGGTGAAGAAGGACATCAAGAATATCCACCTGAGTGTCTATCCACCGACCGGCAGGGTGCGCATCTCCGCTCCGCTAAGGATGGACCTTAACACCATTCGCGTATTTGTCATAACCAAGCTCGGCTGGATCAAAAACCAGCAGCAGAAACTGCGCGAGCAGGAACGTGAATCTCCACGAGAGTACCTTGACCGGGAAAGCCATTATGTGTGGGGAAAGCGCTATCTGCTCAAAGTGGTGGAGAAAGACGCTGCTCCCAAAGTGACGTTGAAACATACCAAAATGGTACTTCAAATCCGCCAGGATACCTGTGAGGAGAGGAGCCAGACCATCCTTGCGGAATGGTACCGCGAGAAGATCAAAGAAGTTGTTCCACCGTTGATTGCGAAATGGGAAATGCTCATGGGTGTGAAGGTGAATAGGTTCTTCGTTCAAAAGATGAAAACAAAGTGGGGGAGTTGCAACCATCTCTCCGGCAACATCCGGCTAAATACCGAACTGGCAAAGAAACCACCGGAATGCCTGGAATACATCGTAGTGCACGAAATGGCGCATCTGCTGGAGAGAAAACACAATGACCGATTCTCGGCGCTGATGGACACGTTCATGCCCCTCTGGCGGAATCACCGGGAAGAGTTGAACCGGGCTCCGCTGGGGCATGAGGAATGGGATGAGTGAGTTGCATGGTTGATTGCTTGCAGTAAAACAACTGACAAGGAGAACAATGGAACATGAGCATAACCGCTGTTATACCGCATGATCTTGAAAAAACAATCGAAACTTACCAGCATCTGCGAGCATTGATGATCCGCTTGCATTCCGAAATGTCCCGGCTGGCGCGAAAGGATGACAGGTACACTTGCGCAAAACGCCTGGGGATGCTTTCAAAACGGAGCGGCAAAAAGGCGCTGATATTCGAACATGAGCTGGAGATGGATTTTTTTCAGGATTACCTGATCCATATGTATCGGCCACACGGAATCAACCTGGTCCAGCAGATGCTGAACAGCAACCGTTATCCGAAGGGTAGCGAGGAACGTTCACTCTTGGAAAGAATGGCCACGGCCCGTTTTTCCGTTTTCCGGATCGAGGAAGTCATCTCAACCGCGGGAGTCGTCGCCCACGACCTCAACACCGGTGACGAGTATTTCATTACGGATATGACCTTGCCGCAACAAGATGTCAGAAGTTTCTTGATTGCCTTCAGGATTTTTCAGATGGACGATTTCTGGATGCATACCGGCGCTTGCCTTCCCTTTGGACCATCTGCCGAGGCACCTCGTTTCACCTCGATCAACAGAACACTGGACAGAAAGGAAGAACAGCAACTGAACGAGAATGTTGTTTTTAAATGGCGGGAAATATTCTGCTGAAAGAACGGAACCGTCACTCTCCCCGCCACACCTCATGTGCCAGCCCACCCAGCGTACGAATCCCCTCAGCCACCCGCTCATCCCAGAGCGTGGTGGAAAGTCTGATATTATTGCGGTACCTGTCGCCCAGGGAAAAAAGCGGCCCCGGCGCAATGCCGATACCGCGCTGAAATGCCTGCTGATAGAGTTCGATTGCATCAATGCCGCACGGCATTTCCACCCAGAGCAAAAAACCGCCCTCCGGTTGCGTCATGCGAGTTCCTTCGGGAAAATGGCGGGCAACAGCGTCCACCATTCGGGAGAGATTGCTGGAATAGATGCGCCGGATTGAGCGCAGATGGCGGTCATAGCCTCCCGTAGCCAGAAACTCCGCCAGCGCCAACTGTGAGGGCGAAGCAGTGGCCAGATTCACCATCATCTTCAGACGCTCCATCTCGGGCTGAAACCTCCCGCCAAGCGCCCACCCGACCCGGCAACCTGGCGCAAGTGTCTTTGAAAACGATGAGCAATAGATCACCAGCCCCTTGCGGTCAAAGGATTTTGCAGCCGCAGGCCGCTCACCTCTGAAATACAGATCCCCATAAATATCATCCTCGATCAGTGGTATCTCGTGTTGCCCCAGCAGTTCCACCAGTTCACGTTTGCGCTCAACCGGCATTAGGCTCCCCAAGGGGTTGCCGAAGTTGGTTATCACCAGACACGCGCTGATCTTGCTCTGGTCGATGGCATAGCGTAGCGCCTCGATACTGATCCCTTCCCTTGGAGTCGAGGGAATCTCCAGCGCCTTGAGCCCCAGTTCGGCGACCATCTGCAGAAAATTAAAATAGAAAGGCGACTCAACCGCAATGGTATCACCGGCGCGGCAGGTGGCACGCAGGGCCAGTAGCACCGCCTCCACGCAACCCGAGGTTATCAACACATCGCCGGGACAGGCACTGATCCCGGCCAAATGCGAGCGCTGGGCGATCTGGATACGTAGCCGTTCGTAACCTGGCGGCATCATATATGAAATGCTCTGGTCGCCAAATCGGCGCATGGCGCTGGTCATGACACGATTCAGCTTGTCGACGGGACAGAATTGTGGATGAGGTATGGCGCTTCCCAACTGCAGCAGGTGACTGTTTGACATACTGCGAATGACCTGTTGACACAGATCGCTGACGCTGACGGTGGTCGAGGTCAAATCCGGACGGCCCGGCTGCTCCGGTTCCCCAATTTCCGGGGCCCTGGCCCGCACATAGTAGCCCGACTGCGGCTGGGCCTCGATCACACGTTGGTCCTCCAACATCCCATAGGCCTGCATGGTCGTATTGATGCTCACACCAAACCGCCGGCTCGCCTGACGGATGGAGGGAAGCCTGTCGCCAACCCGATAAGTACCCTGCCCGATCAGCGCCATAACCTGGCCAGCCACCTGTTCGTACAGATATTTCATATCATCCATGCCGCTGTCTCCACTCTCCATGCCATCATCATACCTCAAGGTTCTTTTAGGAAGACAGGTACAATTCCCCTCCCCTGACATGGGTACAATAGTTTATCAGCGCAATTGTTATGGTGACAAATCGTATGTGCTGTATCTGTTCCCATCATATCCGGGTCTGTAGAATAGATGAACTTGAAAATATGATCGCGCCATTACGTATGACCTCTGGAGGCAGTAAAGATGAGCGATATCAGCAAAGCCATGAAGACACTGACAGAGATGATTTACGGATACCGTCTGACTCAACTGGTTTACGTGGCCGCCAAATTGGGCATTCCCGACCTGCTGAAAGACAACCCACGAACAAGTGAAGAGCTTGCTCGACTCACAAATACAGATCCATCCGTACTCTACCGCGTCATGAGGGCACTATCGAGCCTTGGGTTATTCGTTCAGGAGGCGCCCCACCGCTTTTGTATAGCCGAGCTGGCAATGCCTCTGTTGTCTGATGCCCCGGGAACAATACGTCCCGTCGCAATCCTGCGCGGAGAGGAAAGCAACTGGAAACCTTGGGCAGAACTATTATACGCTCTGAAAACAGGTGAAAATGCCTTCACCCACGTCTTTGGCACCAATTTGTTTGATTACTACAACGCAAACCCTGATGCCGCGGCAAGCTTCAACGAGACCATGAGCATCTCCACCAACCAGACCGTAAACACGCTCTTTGAATACTTCGACTTTTCTTCATCCAGAAAGTTTGTCGATCTGGGAGGCGGGCATGGCCATCTTATTGCCGCACTTCTCAACCGATATCCATCAGCAACCGGAATCGTCTTTGATATGCCCTATGTTGTGGACGACGCCCGAAGGTATATTGAAAGCGCAGGGCTGGCCGCGCGTTGCCAGGTTGTGGGCGGTAATTTCTTTGAAAGCATTCCCCAAGGCGCTGACACCTACATCCTCCGCCATATTGTCCATGACTGGAACGACGAGCGCGCAGGGATACTACTGAGAAACTGTCGCAGTTCAATGGGCGACACTGGCAAGGTACTCCTGCTCGAAAGAGTTGTTCCTTTCAAGGGAGGCCGCTCTGTCAAGATCAACGATGTGCATATGATGCTCCAGACACCCGGAGGCAGGGAAAGAACCGAAGCAGAATTTCAGGAACTCCTCACCCGCAGTGGATTCCAATTGGACAAGATGATCCCCTCAGGTGAAGACAGCTACATCTTGGAAGGGCGCCCAATTGGATGAAAAGCAGCTTATACTGTTTTTCAACACACGTCTGGGTAAAAAGGACAGATTCAATGGAATGTCGTATACGGAAGGGGGAACTGCTCTGCCTGGATGGCGGCCAGACTGGTCTGAAGTTGATCTGCGCGAGTGGAAGAGTCTGGGTGACGACGGGTGATGGGGTGGATTATCTGATCACCGGTAACGGCTGTTTTATGGTGAAGCGGGGTGAAAAAGCCCTGGCCGAAGCGTTGGAACAGTGCGAGCTAAGCCTGTCGGAGCCCACCAGCCGTACAACAAGAATCAGCCATCGCTCCGGCGTCATGCCAGGCTGTGAGGCATTGAAACCGTTTCGTTACAACACCACCAGATTATCCCGGTGGACAATCACATCCGCATAACGGTACCCGAGAATATTCTCGATCTGACTGCTTTTGTGTCCTGCCAGGCGGGCAATTTCGCTGCTGGAGTAATCGGACAGCCCCCGGGCGAATTCCTGCTCGTCCGCTCCGCAGATCCGCACGCTGGCACCCCGCTCGAAACGCCCCTCAACCCGTACAACACCGGACGGCAGCAGGCTTTTGCCCTTCTTCAGCAACACCTCGCGAGCACCGTCATCCACAATAATCCGTCCTGCTGGTTTGAGGGTATAAGCGATCCAGTGTTTGCGACGGTTCAACCCGGAGTCGGCCGGGAGAAACAGGGTGCCGACCTCCTCGCCAATCATGAGCGACGCGATGACCCCCTCCCGTTTGCCCGGCACAATGATGGTCGGAACGCCGTTCTTAGCGGCTTTTTTGGCCGCAGCCACCTTGGTGGCCATGCCACCGGTACCGACTGTGGAAGCGGAGCCGCCCGCAGCCCGTTCCACCTCGCGGGTAATGCCCCTGACCAGCGGGATCAGCTTCGCATCCGGATTACTGCGCGGGTCGGCGCTGAAAAAACCGTCGATATCGGTCAGAATCATCAATAAACCCGCCTCGGCCACATTTGTCACCAAGGCCGACAGGTTATCGTTGTCGCCGAACTTGATCTCATCCACCACCACTGTATCGTTTTCGTTGATCACCGGGATGATGCCGAACCCCAGCAGGGCATCCAAGGTTGCGCGGGCATTCAGAAAACGCTGCCGGCTGGCCAGATCTTCGCTTGTCAGCAACACCTGGGCCACCTTGAGACCATGAATTGCCAAAGCCTCCTCGTAAGCCCGCATCAGCCGCGTCTGGCCGATGGCCGCCGCCGCCTGTTTGTGCGGAATGGTCTTCGGTTTCTCCACCATCCCCAACTCGCTGCGCCCGGCAGCTATGGCGCCGGAGGAAACCACCACCACCTGCCGTCCTTGCCGCCGCAGAGCTGCAATATCGTCACAGATCCGTCCGATTACCTGCATATCCAAGGCACCATCATCATCGGTCAGCACCCGGCTGCCGATCTTGACCACTACCCGCTTGATCTTTTTGAAAAGCTCCCGGCGCATCACCATTCCTCTTCAATCTTGCCCCACAAACGGCGGGCGATCTCATCCAGCAGTTCGGCAACCCCCTCGCCGGTCGCCGAGGAAAGCGGGAATACCTTAATGCCGCGCCCCTCGAACCACGCCCTGATATCCGCCAGGTTTTCACGGGTCTGGGGCAAATCCAACTTGGTAATCACCACCACCTGTTCCTTGGCCGCCAGCTCGGGACTGAACATGGTCAGTTCGCGAGTGACCGCCTCGTACTCGGCCAGGGGGTCACGCTCCGGTATCCAGGAGATATCCACCAGATGTAGCAGAATTCCGGAACGTTCCAGATGCTTCAAAAAGCGATGTCCCAAGCCTGCACCTTCGTGGGCGCCCTCAATAATGCCGGGTATATCGGCCATGACAAAGGAGCGTGCGTTTTTGTATGGAACTACTCCCAGGGAGGGTTTGATGGTCGTAAAGGGATAATCGGCGATCTTGGGTCGCGCTGCTGAAACCTTGCTGATCAATGACGATTTGCCTGCATTGGGTAGTCCCAACAACCCAACATCCGCCATCAGTTTCAGTTCCAACCGCAGCTTGCGCTCCTGTCCCTCTTCGCCCGGTTGGGCAAAACGGGGGGTCTTGTGGGTTGCGGATGCAAAACGGGCATTGCCCTGACCCCCGCGTCCCCCCTTGAGCAGCACAACCCGCTGGCCGTTCTCGGTCAGGTCTGCCAGTTGCTCCCCGCTCTCGGCATCGCTGACAACCGTACCCACCGGCACCCTGATAACCAGATCAGCTCCTGAAGCGCCATGACGGTTTTTGCCCTGTCCGTTGTGCCCCTTTTCGGCCTTCTGGTGCGGACGATGACGCAGTTCCAGCAGGGTTGACAGCCCAGCCTTGGCTTCGAAAATCACGTCACCACCTTTGCCGCCATCGCCGCCGTTAGGGCCGCCGAACTCAATGAACTTCTCGCGGCGAAAGGCAACACAACCGGCGCCGCCATGGCCGGAAGAGGCAAACAGGGTTACTTCATCAATAAATTTCACGGAATTATTTCCCTTCCAGCCATTCCTGAATAGCCAGCAACCTGTCGTTCCAGGCATCCGTCAGACGTTCCTGGAGAAATGTCACAAACAGGCTGTCAAAGAGTTGCTGCCCCTGTTCCAGCAGGAACATGCGCTCGTAAAAAGCAGCCTCCCGCTCGCTGACTTCCTCCACGGTGCTGTCGCGCTCGATGCGAATCTGAGGGCATTTGAACGAGGCAAAACCGAAGGTTTCTCCCTTCAGGGTCAACTTCCAGAGGTTTTCATCCTTCTCCATGCAGATGGTGGCGCTGGTGATCTTCTTGCCCCCCTTGATAGCCGAGATCGCCTCCAGATAGCTGTCCTGGGAACCGGAAACCGACACCTTCTGGATGCCTCCCTCCTCGCCGCCGCCCTGAAGCTGAATGCGGTCATCTATCCAGGACGTAAACCCTTCGCCCTCGGTAAAGTGCCCGGGACGGCAGATCCTGAAGTCTCCCTCCCCGTTCAGACCACGCTGCAACAGCCAGAGCATAAAGTCCCAGCCCAGCCACTGGTTGTCGCGGATCAATGCAACGGCCGAGTCGGAATTAGCCTGGTTTGCCTTTTCAAGACTCTCCAGCAGTTCCCCCTCCAACAGCATACGGGCACGGGCAAAGGGGTGAATTGCCAGCGGGTGCAGGCCTTCAAAGCTCTTGCGGAAGATATCCTCGAAACGTTCAACCACCTTGTTGCCCAGACTGAACAGTGTCAACACACCGCTCTTCTGATCCCAGACAACATCCACCATGGAAGGAACCGGCAAACAGCGGGTCAGCAGGCGCAATTGCACCTGTTCCTTGATCTCGTTTCGTTTGTCTTTCGGCGTACGCCGCAGGTTGGGGTGTTGAGTCAGGAAGGCGCCTTCTTCTCGGGCAGTGTGGGATTTGAGCACAGCAGCCGGAATCTTGCGCTGATCGCGGCGCAAGGAGAACACCAGGTAGTTATCTCGCCAGAAAGCCGACGGGATCTCAAAATCGGCATCATCGGGATGATCGACCTGGGTCCAGCCCTCGGAAAGTTCCTCGCTGGAGTTTTCAATGGACTGGAAGGCGCGGCCGGCAAGTTTCTGCGAAAACCAGGCGAATTCATCCTGTTTGGGAAGATCACCGGTTATGGTGAATTGGGTAATGCTGACTGTATTGGCATAGACGCCCATGAAACATGTTTCCTTTCAGAATCGGATGAAACGGAGATAAGGCGTTCATGTAGGGGCAAATCTTGTGTTTGCCCGATTACTGGACGATTACAAGAATCACCCCTACGAAATTACATCATCGCCTTGGTTGTGAATAGAATAAATCGGCTGGAGGACAATGGACGCATGGAGCCCCAAATACTGGGGCGGGTCTGAAACCCGCCCCTTTGAAACTTATTCCGCCTTCATGCCCACATACTGGATACTGCCGTCGGAGCGCCGCAGCAGCAGGCGTACGACATCGCCTTTTTTGACTGTTGCCAGCACAGCGCTGAATTTCTGAAGCGTTTCGGGACGCTGGCCGTTGATCTCGATGATAATGGCACCGGGGGTGACACCCGCATCATCGGCGGGTGAACCCGGCTTGACCTCTACCACCACCAGCCCCTTGGTTTCCTTGATGCCAAGGCGGGTGGCAAGTTCTTTGTTCAGTTCCTGAACAGTAATGCCGATTTTCTCACTATCCGCACTGCTCTCTCCATCAACCGCGGATGCCACGTTGCCATCTTTAAGCTTAGCTATGACAACGTTCATGCTCTTGCGTTTGCCGTCCCGGAAGATCACAAGCTTGACTTTCTTGTCAATCGGGGTGATCGCCACATAACGGGGCAATTCACTCCCCTCGTTGATCGGCTTTCCGTCATATTCCAGAATAACGTCACCAGCCTTGAGCCCGGCTTTTTCAGCCGGTCCGTCTTTTTCAACGCTGGCAATAAGCGCGCCTTTGTCGGAATCCAGGCCGAAGGATTTGGCCAGGTCGGCTGTCAGAAGCTGAAAACGGACACCCAGATAGCCGCGGGTTACCTTGCCGCTTTCACGCAACTGGGTCACGGTAGCCTTGGCAATGTTGATCGGAATAGCAAAACCGATACCACCGCCTCCGCCGGCTATAATGGCGGTATTGATGCCGATAACCTTGCCGTTGGCACTGAAGAGCGGTCCGCCCGAGTTGCCCGGGTTGATGGAGGCGTCAGTCTGAATAAAATCATCATATGGTCCACTGCCGATAACACGCCCCTTGGCGCTCACAATACCCGCCGTAACGGTGTGGGCCAGGCCAAATGGGTTGCCGATGGCCATAACCCATTCCCCGACCTCAAGGGCATCGCTATCGCCAAGTTCGGCAAAGGGAAATGGCTTTTTATCGTTGATCTTGACCAGCGCCAGATCCAGTTTTTCGTCAACCCCTTTGATCTCGCCTTTGAGTTCACGGCCGTCGGATAGCTTGACCATCACTTCATCAGCGCCATTAACCACATGATTGTTGGTAAGAATATACCCCTCCGGGCTGATGACAAAACCGGTGCCGAGGCTTTGTTCGCGACGTGGACGCTGCTGGGGCATCTCATCAAAAAAACGGCCGAAAAACTCTTCGAAGAATTTATCCTGCTGATTCTGTGACGGGGTGCGACGCGCATGTTGCGCGGGCTTGATGTTTTTAACGGTCCTGATGTTGACCACCGTCGGGGTCAGTTTTTTGGACAGCTCCACAAAATCGGGGCTGATTGTTTTTGCGTGCGACAATACCGGAGTAGAAACGGCGAGAACCACCATTGCAATCACGAGACGCACAGATGACATAAATGCTGTTGACATGTTTCCAACCTCCCTGGAAATGAGTGAAAATTGAACAACGAGGGGCGGGTCGTGATTATCGCACGACGCCGCCCCTTGCCCTGTTGCTTCGGCACTATACCATAGTGCCGTAAAAAATCAATCCCCACCCTTCCCGGCGGTCTTGCCGGGAACTAACCTTCCCGGAGGATATAGCCTTGGCCACGGACCGTATGAATCAGTTTCGTGGAATAATCCTTATCCACCTTCTTGCGCAGATAATTGACATACACATCAATAATATTGGTGAAACTGTCAAAGGCATAGTCCCATACGTGCTCGGCAATCATGGCGCGGGACAGAACGGTATTGGGGTTACGCACCAAATATTCCAGCAGGCCGTATTCCTTGGCGGTCAGGTCGATTTCATTGCCACTGCGCCAGACCTTGTGGGTAACCGGATCAAGCCGCAAATCGGAGAAGAATATCTCGGCGCCACGGTCCTGTTCGCTTCGGCGCAGCAACGCCCTGACGCGGGCCAACAACTCGGCAAAGGCAAACGGCTTTGTCAGATAATCATCGGAACCAGCCTCCAACCCCGTGACAATGTCCTCGGTCGTGCCACGAGCTGTCAGCATCAGCACCGGCACCTGATTCCCCGCTTCACGCATATCTTTTATGACGGCCAGACCATCTTTCTTGGGGACCATCACATCCAGGATCACCAGACTATATTCGCCGGACAGGGCCTGTTTAAGCCCTTCGACACCGTCATGGACGATCGTGACCTGGTAATCGTCTTCTTCCAGACCGCGTTTAATAAAACCGGCTACTTTTTTTTCATCTTCAACAACGAGAATTTTCATGGTATGTCTCCTTTACAATTATGTTGTTTCACTGTGTTGTTTTTCGCGTGCGGCCATTTTTCTCAATATCTCAGAGCAGGACTCCTCCACCGACTTGTTGGTCACATCGATAACCATCCACTTGGGATGCTGCCGATAGAGGCGTTTGCAGAAAGTGATTTCGTCCTCTACCTGATTGTAATCAGCATAGTTCCCGCGGGGGCTCTGGCGCATATTGATCAAACGTGATGTACGGATCTCGACCAGCCGTTTGGGGTCTATGATCAACCCGACAATTTTTTGCTGATCTATCTGGAACAATTCCTCGGGTGGTTCGATTCCCATAACCAGCGGGACGTTGGCTACTTTGTAGCCCTTATGCGCAAGATACATGGAAAGCGGCGTTTTGGATGAACGCGATGCACCGACCAGCACCAGATCAGCCTTATGCAGATACTGTGTCTCCTGGCCGTCATCATGAGTAACCGTAAAGTTGACCGCTTCCATACGCTTGAAATAATCAGTATCGATCCGGTGAAGCAGCCCCGGCTTTGCCCGTGACGTGGCGCCCAGAAAGCATGACAGGCTGTAGATCAGTCCGCTGAGAAGATCCACAGCGTACACTCCCTGCTCCTCGGCCATCCGCTCGACAATCTGGGACAGAGACGGATCAACCAGCGTATAAGCGATCATCCCCGGCTCATGAATAACAACCGACATGGCCTGCTGTATATCGGATTCATTGTGA
>WSSedB1CaDRAFT_10000388_pt1 | contig 20096 bp, 16 predicted proteins | sample WetSurSB1Cattail_FD_9460 | JGI IMG/M metagenome (IMG submission 9460)
CGGAAGCAGAGTGCTCGTTTGCGGACTGTTTTCCGGTTCCGTTGTAAGCGGAAGCCGCATAATTACAAAACGCTGTGGAGATTCTCTATAAGTTCCTCGTTGCTGATGCAGTTACCGAATGATTTCCTGATGCGTGCGGAGGTATTGCTTGCGCTTTTCAGTGAAATACCGAGTTTGTCCGCCGTTACTTTGAGCGGCTCTCCCCGCAGTATGGAAAAGAGCAGTAAGTCTGCCGTACTTATCATTTTCATACAAACTCCTCCATTATTTTATTTTCGGCAGAATATACAGGGTGCGGACAGTACAGCAGTGCTATGGCATGATTGTTGTCATGATTTTTAGGATCAAACTGTTAAATCAGATCGTCAGTAGAACCCGATGCCGACGCATGGAAGTAAGCCGGAACGTTTCACTTTCTGCGTTTTCGATTTATTCACGATATGCGCTGACCGTCAGAGTTATTTGCAAGTATACACACGGCTTTAATGTACTTATACAATGAAATTATCGGAACAGGTTCTTGAAAAACGTTTTCTATATTCACCTGGTGTCATATTGAACTGTTTTTTGAATATTCTGATAAAATGTTCCGGATTGATATATCCGATCTGGTGGCTGATATTCTCAATTGCTGCATTTGTATCGGTAAGAAAATCTTTGGCTTTGTTCATACGGATTTTCAACAGCATTTTTTGAAATGTTATACCGGTAATTTTTTTTATCAGCCGTGACGTATACTCTTCACTGTAATGAAACTGTCCGGCGATTTGAGAGAGCGTAATATTTGAGAAATTTGTTTGAATGTATGCAAGTATATCGGATGCTACTGTGTCATTCTTCCAGCATTCAGACGGAATCGTACAGTTGTCCCCGTATTTTTTTAGTATTTTCATAAAAAGAATGACTACCTGGTAATCCAGAAGCTCAATGTCATATTTCTCTTCATTTTCACTTTCCGTAAACATTTCCAGCACAAGCATTTTTAACTCGTCGTCAAAACCTGTATGAAATAAAAGATAATCAGTAATATATCTTTTAAAGAGGTTTTCATTGCAGAACGCGGATATCAGATTTTTACGCCGCAGAAAATTAAAAAAGATATCATCGAAATTGCTTTTACGGATGATAATGTTAATAATGATACTCTGATCAAAAACCTTTATTGTATGATTTACGTTCGGGGAAATCAAACAAAAATCCCCCTGCTCCATATGGAACTCATTGTTTTTAATTGATTGTACGCAGAATCCTTCAAGAACATAGACGAATTCAAAAAAGTCATGATGATGAGTAAAAACAGGAGTATAACACGGATGTTTTCTCAGGTATACATTACGCGATGAATCCTGCTTAAAAATGAACGGTTCGTCCATGTCTCTGTTTTTAAGTGTCCAGGCCCATTCCGGAACAATCCAATTTTCCCTGCGCACTTTTTCCGGGCTGAGTTCTAATAGAAAATTATGCAGTACTGTCGGTTTTTGTTCTGCTTCAGACAGTTTCTTATAGAATAATTCCTCCGAAGTGAAAGTATGTAATTTTGCAACTAATGTATCTGCGGTCAGGGCTGTCATACGATTAAATAATGATATGGCCGGAAATCTTATATGTCAAGAAATATCAATATAATTGAGCAAAATGCACAATGGTGTTTTCCCGAAACTGCAGTACGATACAAATACTGAACCAGGAGTAGAAAAATGTTAAAAATTGAAAATTTAAGAATAAACCATCTTACGGATCCTGTCGGCGTAACAGTCCCGCTGTGTGTGAGCTGGAATCTCGTATCTGATGAAAAAAATGTGGTACAGGCAGGATACCGGATATGTATTTCGTTGAATCCCGATTCCTCTGATCCCTGTTTTGTACTTGAACGAACCGGGGCAGAAAGTTCCGAAATCGGATTGGATATAGAAAATTTGCGTGAATGTACCACTTATTATGTTTCGGTACAGGTGACGACAACCTCCGGCGTAATCCCGGATTTATGCAGAGCTCAGTTTACAACAGCCATACTCAATACCGCTTCATGGAAAGCCGGATTTATCAGCGCTGAAACGGCTGATTCCGGCAGAAAATCAAAAGGAACATATATAAGGAAGAAAATTTCATTTTCAGAAAAACCTGAAAAAGTGTATGCGCTGGCCTCATCGCTCGGTCTGTATGAATTGTATATAAACAGTACGAAAGTTGGTAATGACGTATTAACACCGGGCTGGACAAGTTATGATTACCGGCTTTCCTGCCAGATGTATGATGTAACATCATTGATAAAGGCTGGTGAGAATGCTGCAGGTATGCTGATAGGGCCGGGATGGTATAAAGGTGAACTGGCTTTTTATAAAAACAGAAACGTCTACGGCAGACAGACTGCAGGATTCGTGCAGTTCGTGTGCATATATAAAAACGGATCACGTGAAGAATTTGGTACAGACGCTACCTGGAAAGGCAATGACAGTCCGCTTGTTTTTTCTGAAATATATCACGGGGAAACATATGATGCGGGGTTGTACGATGAATTATGGTGTACTCCCGGATTTGACGACACCGGATGGAGAAATGTCTCCGTCGTACCGTATGATGTAAAAAAACTTGTACCGCAGGCGGGCTGCAGAGTTAAAACTCAGGAAAGGTTTCCTGCTCAAAAGATTTTCCGGACACCGGAAGGTGATACTGTTGTTGATTTCGGACAGAATCTTGCAGGCTGGGTTGAATTTTCGACGGCAGCACCGGCCGGAACAAAACTGCAGTTTCAATGTTTTGAAGTGCTCGACAGCAGCGGTAACGTGTATACAGAAAATCTGCGGCGGGCAAAGCAGACAATAACTTATTACTGCAAAGGCCTCGGTTGTGAAACGTTCCATCCGTTTTTTTCGTGGCAGGGTTTCCGGTATATTACATTAATTCACTGGTGCGGTAAACCTGTCCTTTCTCAGTTTACCGCCGTAGCTGTCCATTCCGACATGGAGCGGACAGGAGAATTTTCGTGTTCAAATGAACTTATTAACCGTTTGCAGCATAACATTCTGTGGGGGATGAAAAGCAATTTTCTTGACATTCCCACAGACTGCCCGCAGCGCAATGAACGCCTCGGATGGACGGGCGATTCACAGATATTCTGCAGTACTGCAAGTTTTTTAATGGATACCGAAGTCTTCTATATAAAATGGCTTAAGGATGTTGCGTGCGACCAGTACAGCAACGGTGAGATACCGCATGTGGTACCCGACTGCATTACGAAAATCGGCGGTTGCAAAGACAATGGAAGTTCCGGTTCCGCAGGATGGGCAGATGCCGCAGTAATCAATACGTGGAATGTCTACCTGACATACGGCAGTAAACAGGTAATCCGCGACCAGTATGCCTGCATGAAAGAATTTATTGACTGGATGTATCAGTGTACAAAGACAAACAGCTGGCCAATGGACCGGCAGTACGGGGACTGGGTCGCCCTTGATGCAAAACCGGGAAGTTATAAAGGTGCAACTCCCGATACGCTGATCTGCTACGCCTATGAATATTATTCCACCAGTCTGTTCGCAAAGATGGGTAGTGCGGCAGGGTATACTGCAGAATCGGTAAAGTATGAGGGAACGGCTGCAAAAATAAAGACACTGTTTCAGAAAAAATTCTTCAAGACCGACGGAACTTTACGAGTACAGACCCAGACAGCATATATTCTGTCGCTGTATTTTAATCTGGTGCCGGAAACATTCCGTAAAAAAACGGTCGAAGGTCTTTTGGAAATTCTTAAAAGATACAATGGGCACCTTGCTACCGGTTTTATCGGTACCCCGTATTTTTGCCATGCATTAAGCCGGAACGGTTGTACAAGAGAAGCATATGCTCTGCTTATGAAGGAGGATTTTCCTTCATGGTTATATCAGATAAAAAAAGGTGCAACAACTATCTGGGAGCACTGGGACGGTTTAAAAGACGATGGAACTATGTGGAGCCCGGATATGAATTCTTTCAACCATTATGCGTACGGCTCTGTCGGAGACTGGCTGTATAAAGAGTGTGCAGGATTAAGACCTGATGAAAATGTCCCGGGATACAAACATTTTTTTATTAATCCTCATACGGGAGGAGGATTAACATGGGCAGAAATATCATACAAAAGCATATACGGTTTAATAAAGATACGATGGGAATGTAAAAGCGGGAATACAGAGTTATCTTTTTCTATCCCGGCAAACACTTCTGCAGACATTATGCTTGACAGCTGTTCTGAAACCATAAAAACAGATGGGCTTGTTTTCCGCGTGACCGACAGGGGATATACCGGAACGGCTGGTTCCGGAGAATATACAGTTGTATATAAATCATGTTAAGGAGGAACACATGAAAAAAAATTTGAAAACAGTAGTAAGCATACTCTTTGTATGTGTACTATGCGGAAGTGCATCGGCAAAATCAAAGAAAACGACACTGACTATGTTGATTTCCCGTGATCAGCCCATGAATGGAATCCAGTCTGTGTGTGACAAGGCGGAGAACACATTAGGTATAAAAATTGAAATGGAATTATCGGCAAGCGGAACTGATTTTGACAATATGGTTAAGACACGACTTGCATCAGGTGACATTCCCGACTTTATTGTTTATAACACAGGTTCTCTGCTTGCTCCACTTAATCCTGAAGACAATTTTATTAATCTTTCAAATGAACCTTATGCAGTTCGTATTAATAATGCGTTTAAGCTGTCTGCATCGATTAACGGGAAGTTATATGCTGTTCCATTCGGTCTGTCGCAGGTTGGCGCCGTTATGTACAATAAAAAAGTGTATAAAAAATACGGTCTTTCAGTCCCGAAAACATGGAAACAGTTTATTGAGAACTGCGATATTCTGAAAAAGAACGGTGTGACGGCAATTATCGGTACATTCAAAGATTCCTGGACATCGCAGGTTTTGTTTCTTGGGGACAGTTATAATGTATGCAAAGCTGTCCCCGATTTTTCTGCTCAGTTTGAAAAAGGAAATATGAAATACGCTGCAACACCGGCAGCCCTCCGCAGCTGGCAGAAACTTGCAGATACAACTCCTTATTATAACAGGGATTATCTTGCATCTACGGTATCAGACGGTTGCGATAAACTCGTTTCCGGAGAGGGTGCTCATTATATAATGCTTACGGATAATGTGCTGCCGCAGATAGCGTCGCTCTATCCTGACAAAATCAACGATATAGGCGTATTTGCGATTCCGGGAGATAATGCAGACGACAACGGCATAACTGTATGGATGCCCAGCGGTATATACGGGAACAAAAACGGCAAACATACGGAAGCTGTAAAGAAATTCCTGAATTATTACATGTCTGAGGCCGGTCTTGATGTGTATTGTTCTGCCCTTGACGTAATCAGCGGACCTATGGCGGTAGATGGCTATACGCCAAAAGGGAAACGAATAGCAGCACTCGCAGATATGGAAGCGTATTTTAAGGCGAATAAAAACGATGCCGCTCTTGAATTCAAGACAGCTGTAAAAGGCGCAAATGCCGCGAACATATGCAGTGAATGCGCAAGCGGACAGACAACTGCGGAGCAGGCAGCTAGAATATACGATGAAGACTGCAGAAAACAGGCTGTGCAGCTTGGATTGAAGTGGAAGTAAAAATATGTACAGAGCTGTCCCGGATAATTTGCGTACAGGGCAACTCTTGTTTTTTTTTAGTTGAAAGCTAAGGATACATTATGAAAAAAAATGCTGTCTATTCTATATGGTTTGCCGTTCCTGCATTGGTAGTATTTAGTATCTTCTTTGTCATACCGATGCTTATATCTTTCTTTTTCAGTCTGACAGTTTGGAATCTGAAATCATTTACATTCTGCGGTTTTGATAATTTCAGACTTTTCTTCACCGAACATTCTATGAATCTTAGCGTACGCAATACGTTTGTGTATGCAGCCGTAACATGTTCCGCAAAATTAATTCTGTCGTTCTTTATTGCAATTTTACTGTCCGGTTCGTTAAAAACAAAAAATATTCTCCGTTCCATCGTTTTCTTTCCGACACTGGTAAGTACCATAGCCGTAGGAATAACATTTTCCGCATTAATGCATCCCTCAAAAGGTCTTTTTAATATACTGCTGCAGTCACTGGGAATTGCACCAGTTGACTGGCTGGGAAATACAAAGCTTGCATTATTGTCAGTAGCTTTTACGGATGTTTGGAAGGGTGTAGGTGTTGCAACGGTAATTTTTCTTGCAGGGATTCAGTCGATAAGCAGGGATTATTATGAAGCTGCTGTAATTGACGGAGCGAATTATATGCAGCAGATATATTTCATTACGCTGCCGCTGAGTAAACCTGCACGGAATTCAATCATCATCCTGGCATTAATAGGCGGGCTGAAAAGCTTTGACCTGATCTGGACAATGACAGGAGGCGGTCCGGGATTTGCTACTGATGTGCTTGCTTCCGTTATATATAAACAATATGCTGCAGGGTTCTACGGACTTTCTACGGCCGGCAACGTAATAATGTTTATATTTATTACCGTCATTGTATTACCATTACAACAGTATCTGATAAAAAAAGAGGAGCAATAGATGAAAAACAAAGGAATGGCGAAATTCATAAATATCATTGCGCTTATTGTGTTTTCCGTTATATTCATAACACCGTTTGCATTTATGTTTCTGATGTCGCTCAAAGATAAAAGGGATGCAAATCTGATGCGCCTTACCCTTCCGGCTGTATGGCATTTTGACAATTACCTGAAGGTACTGCAGTATAACCATTATCAGGTGCTTACTGCATTCAGGAACAGCATCATTCTTACTCTGTTTTCTGTCGTAATTTTAATTGCCATTTGTTCGACTGCAGGATTTATTATTCAACGGAGACACGATACATTCTCCAGAACTGCAAACAGTGTTATTCTTGCAGGTCTCATTGTGCCCGCTTCAATTCTACCGACTATCTGGATTCTCCAGCAGCTTCATTTGTATAAAACAATGCCGGGAATGATATTCGTCGAGATCGCAATTAATATACCTTTTACCGTTATGTTGTACCGCAGCTATATGGCATCCGTTCCCGTAGAGCTTGAAGAAGCTGCCCGTATCGATGGATGCAGTCCTTTTTTAACTTTTTTACGGATTATTTTCCCGCTTCTGCAACCAGTCTCCGCCACGATTATTATTTTAAACAGCGTAACAATATTTAATGATTTTACCAATCCATTGTATTTTCTGCCTGGTTCAAAAAACGTGACAGTACAGCTTACGCTCTATAATTTTATTTCTCAAAGCGGAAACTCATACAATTTGTTGTTCTCTGACGCTATTCTGATAACCATTCCCATGTTCATACTTTTCGTTTTTTTCAACAAAAAAATTATTGCAGGAATGTCCGCAGGTGCGGTCAAAGGATAACTTCACCGGCAATGTCTCAATTGTACGGAGACATTGCTGATTCCGCCGCAGTAACGAAAGACTCTCTTCGGCTGTATAGTATAAACGTAGAGATGATATAATACATAAGAAATAAACTTTGTGTTGCCGTCAGGTACTTCATTTTCCTTTCTTCTGCCGCACTGTTTGGCCTGTTTCTAAAACTGAAAATTATGACAAAATTCAAATTTTTTTTCACGGTGTAGCACTCAATGACACATCAGCGGGTGTATAATAGAAACATAATCTAACTCAATTCGGAGAGAAAATGTTAGGGGTAAGACAAAAAACTGAAAATACGAATACTGGAATTTCGGTAACACTCATTCCAATTAGTAAAACAATAAAAGTAACTGGAAGTGATAATGTATTGCCGGGAATTGATGTTGCATCCCACTGCCGGATAACAGGGCTTATTGCTCATGAATTATTAAACTGCTTTCCAGAACGTATACGCAAGCGACTTTTTCCGCCGTCTGCGGAATTTCTTGCAGCCTGTCATGATATCGGAAAGATAAGTCCCGATTTTCAGAAGATGATTTATGAGCATACGGCGGGATTTAATCCAGCTGAACATCCTGAGCTCGAGTCGGCAAACAGTGGACTGGCAAAACGGAATCAAACTGCTTTTCATGCGAAAGTAACGCAGGCTGTTTTTGAGAATGTGCTTTCCGGGAACAGTGAAAAGGCTGCACAGTATATTCCCGTTATAGAGGGTATGCATCACGGATTCAGACCGAATATATCTCCCTGCAGGGAAGATTCAGAAATATACGGCAGCAAGGAATGGATGAAAATGCGTCATTCTCTGCTTGAACATCTGAAAGAAATGTTTCCTGTTCGTACCGGAGAGCCTGCGGGAATCGGGACGTGGTATTCCGCCTGTATAATGGGCGGACTTATTATTGTAGCCGACTGGCTTGCTTCCGGTGGAGAATTTGCCGCATTTACGCAATCTGCGTTTGATACTCTGTCAGATACGATTCTTGCAAAAATGGCAGAACTCGCAGTTCACAATGCCGGTTTTACACAGGTTATGGTACGCGGTAATTTGTCGTTTGCCGATATTTTTGGTTTTGAACCGCGTCAGATTCAGACTGATTTTTATGAGAATATCACCGGTCCGGGCGTTTATATTCTGGAAGCACCCATGGGTATCGGTAAAACCGAAGCAGCGCTCTATGCTGCCTATAAAATGCTTGAAAACGGCTGGGCGACAGGGGTGTATTTCGGACTTCCAACCCAGCTTACCTCAAATAAGATATACGAACGGGTACTTTCTTTTCTTGCGCGTATTACCGGTGAGAAAAGCGGTGACGTCTCATTAAAATTGTTACACAGTGCTGCATGGCTTGAAGACAAAATTCTCGGAGAAGATGCAGACCTCGGAAAAAGCTGGTTTGATTCCGGCAAACGCGGGATACTTGCTCCGTTTGCCGTCGGAACCGTTGATCAGGCGCTGATGGCGGTTCTTAATGTCCGGCACAGCATGGTCAGATCATTCGGTCTTGCCGGAAAAGTTGTCATTCTTGACGAAGTGCACAGTTATGATGCATATACCGGTACCATTCTGAATGAACTTATTGCGTATCTTCGTCAGGCACAGTGTACCGTTATTATTTTAAGTGCAACGCTTACTGCTGTCCAGAAACGGAATATAATGAAATTCCCTTCAGATTATATACTTTCAGAGTCGTATCCTCTTATTACAGCTGTGCCGGATCAGATCAAACAGATACGGGAAATCCCTTCTGCCGGAGGAAAACCGCGTTCAGTTTATGTTTCAATAGAACATAACATGTTGCAGGTTTTGGAACAGGTGCTTGAAAAGGCGGAACAGGGTGAGCAGATTTTGTGGATTGAAAATACGGTTTCTGAAGCACAGCAGGTATTCAGAACAATCGCTGCCAGAGTGTCAGGGACTGAAATTGAATGCGGACTTATCCATTCCCGGTATATAAAAACACAGCGGAACATACGCGAATCGAAATGGACGAAGCTGTTCGGAAAAGACGGGTTTGCTGAACGTACAGCTCACGGGCGGATTCTCGTCGGTACGCAGGTTCTTGAACAGTCACTTGATATTGATGCTGATTTCATGGTAACGAAGCTGTGTCCTGCCGACATGCTTCTGCAGCGGTTCGGCAGGTTGTGGCGTCATACAGAGAATGACACTGTTCGTCCGGACGGTTCTTTATGCAGTGCAGTACTGCTTGCTCCGGAATATTCCGAAACGCTTGAAAAAGAAGGTTGTTTCGGATTGTCGTCATTTGTGTATAGTGAGTATGTGTTGTGCCGCACGCTTGAAATCTGGAAAGATATAAAAACAGTACAACTTCCGGGAGATATTCGACCGCTTCTTGAAGCAACTTATAAGGAACGGGAAGAAACAGGCAGACTGGCAAAACTGCAGCATGAATTACAATTTACAAAGGATAAACTTGAAGGAATGGCAAGAATCGGATTGTCGACGTCGACAACAACAATGCCTGAGTCTGTTGTACAGACTCGCTATTCGGAGACTGAAAGTATCTCCATACTGTTGTTAAAATCATTTATACTGACAGATACCGGTTGTAAGATAGAATTCTGTGGGGCAGACGGCAGTAGTTCTATTCCGAAAGTCTGCCGGACGGAAAAAGAAAAACGAAGGATTGCAAAAGAACTTATGGAACACTGTGTGACCGTTTCGGAAAAGAATGCACCGCCGGTTGAACAGCAGATTCAGGTATTTGCACCCTACGTGTATCTTGGAAAAAGTTCTGACAGAGACAATGAAGAAGAATCTCCATTCCGCGTTGCTCTTGTCGGAAATGACGACTATTTGCGGACGCTTCAGCATGCAGTAATCGAAAGAGACGGTAAACGTTTTTTATATACGGATACACTCGGCTATCAGATAGAAGACAGAAGGGGGAAATGAGTTGAAAGAAAACAGATATAATCTGATCGATGAAGACTGGATACCGGTCGCAGGAAAAGGAAAGGTCGGTCTGCGGACGATTTTTTCTGATCCATCGATTACGTCGCTCGGCGGAAATCCTGTTGAAAAAATCGCGGTATTCAAACTGCTCCTTGCAATTGCGCAAAGTGCGTATACACCGGAAGATGAAGCAGACTGGAAGCAACTCGGTTGTGGCGGCATGCAGCAGAAAGTTATGGATTATCTTGAAAAACAGTATGACTGCTTCTGGTTGTACGGGGAGCACCCTTTTCTGCAGATGCCGGAGATTGAAAAAGCCCGTAAATTATCTTTTGGTAGTGTAAAGATGGAAGTTGCGACAGGTAATACTTCAGTCGTAACAGAAATACAATCAGAGAAAAAATTATCAGATGATGATAAAGCATTAACAATTATACTTCTTATGGGATTTGCTTGTGGTGGTAAAAAAACAGATAATTCTATTGTGTTGACGCAGGAATATACAGGAAAATCTGCAACAGGAAAGTCCGGCCCATCTCTTGGTTTTATGGGATTCCTTCATTCGTTTTTCTTTTTTCAAAACCTGGCTGAGTCTATTTATCGAAATTTATTTACGAAACAACAAATTGCTGATATGGGTATGTTTCCCGCAGGGACAGGAATAGCCCCATGGTTACAGGAACCGGGCGGAGAGAATGATCAAGTGGCGAAAGAATTACGTCAATCGTATATGGGCAGATTAATACCCTTGAGCAGATTCGTCTTACTGGCAGACGATGGAATCCATTATTCGGAAGGTATTGCAAGCCTCGGATACGCGGAATATGTCGTTGATCCGTCTGTATCTGTCGATTTTTCTGCAAAACCGAAACCAAAGGTTTTATGGGTCGATCCTGAACGAAAACCGTGGAGACAGATAACATCTTTATTGTCTTTTCTGGATACAGAAAAAAACAGCGGATTTAATTGTTTTCAATTACGAAACGTAACAGGGAGATGCGGTCACGAATCCTGTTTTTCAATATGGTCAGGAGGAGTTCGTGTCAGCAGTAATGCGGGAGAGCAATATCTGACTGGAACAGACGATTTTGTTGAATCGGAAGTCCAACTTTCATCAGATATATTTGGCAGTGAAAGTAAATTTTTCGGAAATCTTTCTGTCGAGATGGAACAGCTTGAAAGCATTGCAAAAAATCTATACGGATGTATTTTACGTTATTATGCCGATTTGTTATCTGATGGGAAGCAACTGGCTGCTCAGGGAACGAATACATTCTGGCAGTTATGCGAAGGTGTCTTTCAAAAGCTGGTAAATGCCTGTGAATCAGATTCTTCTGGAACAGAAGCGAAAGCGCTGCGGAACGTGTACCGGCGGTATGCGCTGCAGATATATGATGAACAGTGCCCGAATCAGACTGCACGGCAGCTTGAGGCCTGGGCAAAAAACAGACCGTTTACAAAACAAAAGGAGGAAGTTGGTAATGACTGAAAAAGAGGCGGATATGCCGGAAGTAAAACTGCTTGCCGGTGTTATTGCCCGCTGTAAAAAAGATTCTGCTTTCCGGGCGGCACTAAAGAAAGCGGATAACACGGATACGGAATATCAAAGCTGGGAATATCTGGCAGAATACGGGGTGAATCTGGAATTTGAAGACAGCCGGTATCCGTATACAACGGTGTTTGCGGCTGCAGCGCGCTCAGATAAATCTTCAGACGGAAATCTGAGACTGGGACAGGCGTTATTTGAAGCGTACGGACGGGATTCCGGCAGTGAGCCGGCACGCGCCCGATTACGCCGGATTCTGGCATGTGATTCGACATCAGAAGTGTGTACTATTCTGCGGCCTGTCCTCCGGTTGATTACCAGTAAAGGTGCAGCCGTTTCGCATGGACTGCTCTTACGCGATTTGAAATATTTTAATAATCATCAGGAGCAGACAAAGGCTTCCTGGGCGCAGCAGTTTTTCGGGACGGTACCGGAAGGAAAACAGGAGGAATCGACATGATTGCTTCTGTTCTTCATTTAAAACGTGAAGACTTTCAATTGGTCAGAAAACAGAACAATGGTGTGTTTGATACATACACTATTCATAAACTGGTATATTCATTGTTCCCGAAAGAAGATGAAGGCCGGCGTTCATTTCTGTTTGTATATAAAGGCGGCGACTTTTCTGAAAAAAGGATTTTGCTGCTTTCTGAAAAAGAGCCGCTGAGACCGGTCGTAGGGACGATTGAATCGAATGAAATTCCTTCTGCTTTTCTTGAGCAGGACTATTACGGCTTTGAAGTACAGATGAATCCTGTCAGACGCGATAATAAGTCAGGAAAAATAATTCCGGTAAAGGGAAAAGATGAAATAGCTGCGTGGTTTTCAGAAAAATCACCATGTTTCGGATTTGAAGTCATGCCCGGTTCCCTGTCGGTCAGCGATACGGACGTGCTTGAATTTACAAAAGAAGGAAAGCACGTTGTACTGGGTAAGGCTGTTTGTACCGGAAGACTGAAAGTCACCGACCGTCAGCTTTTTATCAAATCATTTGAAAACGGTCTGGGAAAGGGTAAAGCTTTCGGCTTTGGCCTTTTGCAGATTGTTCCTCTTTCTATTGCATCAGCGGATGCATAAGTAAGTATGTATTTTTACAAGGAGATATAGTATGAACAGCGAAAATAATCAGTATAAGAACGAGCGTATTGAATTCCACATTCTGCAGTCATTCCCCGTTACCTGTCTTAACCGTGACGATGTGGGTGCACCGAAAACGGCATTTGTAGGCGGCGTGACCCGCGCACGCGTATCCAGTCAGTGCTGGAAACGTGCCGTGCGGCTTGCAATGCACGAGGTTAGCGGTGTTGAACTGGGAATCAGAACGAAGGCGCTTTCACTTCTTATTGCAAACGGTTGTAAACAAGAAGGTGCTTCGGATGAGCAGGCGAAAGCGTGCGGGGACAAGGTTGAGAAAATCTTTATTAAGGGCTCTGATGATAAAAAGAAGGAAGATAATGCAGAAGAATCAGACGAATCAAAAACGGATACTCTTTTGTTCCTTGCTCCGTCTGAAATAAAACTTCTTGCTCAGAAATTCAAAGAGAACGATTTTGATCCCGACAAAATCATAACGCAGAAGGATGCAAAGAAACAGGCGAAGCAGCTCGCTGATATTATCGGAAAATCGAAATATGCGCAGACTGATACACTTGACGGACTTGATATCGCTCTGTTCGGCAGAATGGTAGCACAGGCACCTTCTATGGATGTTGAAGCGGCAGCTTCATTCAGTCATGCCATTTCAACTCACAAAGCTGCAAATGAAGTTGAGTTCTTCACTGCCGTTGCAGATTTCGGACAGGAACAGGGGTCCGCTCATATGGGTACCCTTGAATTTAATGCGGCAACCTATTACCGCTATGTATCGCTTGATCTGGGACAGCTGTATGAAACGCTCGGAAACAGTGACTCATTCTTCCCGCAGGCAATTACTGCATTTATAAAAGCGCTGTATCTGGCAGTCCCTTCGGCACGACAGACATCGCAGGCCGGTTCCTGCCTCTGGGATTATGCGAAGGTACTTGTCAGGAGAGGGCAGGGAGTGCAGCTTTCTTTTGAAACACCGGTAAAAGCTAAAGACGGCAGTTATTTAAAACCAAGTATTGAGGAAGTTCAATCAACGCTTGCCAGAAAAGAAAAACTGTCCGGTTCACTGTTCGGCAGAGTTGCCGATTTTGAATTCGGCCTTGATGAAAATTTTTCCATTGATAATCTGATTTCGTCCGTGCTCACATGCGTAAAGGCGTAATATATGGATACACGATGGATATTGTTGTGGCTTGAAGCGCCGCTGCAGTCGTGGGGGTACGATTCAAAATTCAACCGCCGGGATACGCTTGAATTTCCAACTAAGTCCGGAATTCTTGGTCTGGTGCTCTGCGCACTCGGAGCATCAGGAGAACAGACGGAATTATTGTCCCGGTTTGCACCGCTGCATCAGACGGTGATTTCATTCCGCTACCATTCTGCTGCCGGTCTTGAACCAAAATTACCGTTCCTGCATGATTTCCAGATGATAGGTGCCGGATATAACGAAAAAGATGCATGGGAAAACTTCCTGATCCCTAAAAAGGCTGACGGAAGTTCTCCTGTAGGGGGTGGTACAAAACTGACACACCGGTATTATCTGCAGAATGCAGTCTTTGCCGTACTTTTTGAAGTTCCCGCGGATATTGCCGGTCAGACAGCAGAAGCACTGCAGCATCCGGTGTATCCTGTCTATCTGGGGCGGCGTTGCTGTGTACCGACTGATTTTATTTATCAGGGACTGTATGATTCGATGAAAGAAGCTGAAGCTGCGTCGATGAAAAAAGCAGCAGAAAAGGCTTTGACACGTAATGAAGCGGAACATAAACCTGACAAATGGCAGCTGTTTGAAGATTTCCGTGTAGAAGATGGTGAATCAGAAGACGGCGATGTATTTACGCTGAATGACGTTCCGGTTCAATTCGGAACACAGAAAAAATATAAAGACCGCCGCGTTACAAAGATACAGAAACGGGAGAATTGATATGGAAACCGGTACGGAAAAGAAGAATACCCGTCTTATAATTAAAGTAACACATGATACATTGCCGCAGATAAAGGACAGGTATCCTTTTTTGTATCTTGAACGCGGGCGGCTTGAAATTGACGACAGCAGTGTGAAATGGATTGACAGCGAAGGAGAAGTTATCAGGCTTCCGATTGCTACAATTTCAACACTGCTGCTCGGTCCCGGAACAAGCGTTACTCATGAAGCAATCAAAGTTATGGCTGCAGCAAACTGTACGGTCTGCTGGGTTGGTGAAGATTCATTATTGTTTTATGCAGTAGGAAATTCTCCTACTGCCAATACCAGAAATTTTCGCAGGCAGATGCAGATTGCGTGTGACAAAGAAAAATCCCTTGCAGTTGCACGACGTATGTTTGCCCGTCGTTTTCCCGATGCAGATTTATCAGGGAAGACTTTGAAAGAAATGATGGGTATGGAAGGGTACCGTGTACGTTCTTTATATGAAAAGAAAGCTGAAGAATATAATATCGGATGGAAAGGCCGGTCGTTCATTCCGGGAAAAATGGAACTAAGCGACATCACGAATCAGATTCTTACATCGTGTAATGCAGCATTATATGGTATCCTTGTTTCCTGCATTTACTCAATGGGGTATTCACCGCATATCGGATTTATTCATTCCGGAAGTCCTCTGCCATTCGTATATGACATGGCGGATTTGTACAAAGAAAAACTGTGTATTGATCTTGCTTTTAAACTTACTTTGGATTTAGCCGGTCAGTACAATAAATACCGGGTGTCTTCCGAGTTCAGGCAGCGGGTAATTGATATGGATCTTCTTGAAAAGATAAACCCTGATATAGAAGAAATGCTGGGGCAGTGAATATGGTTGTTGTGATTGCAAATGATTTACCTCCTGCAGTACGGGGCAGAATGAAACTGTGGTTTGTGGAACCCAGACCGAATATTTTTGTTTCAGGAATAAAAGATTCGGTCGCTGACGACGTAATAGAGTATTTAAACAAATCCTGTCCTGTATCTTCGGGGCTATTGATATTTCAAAAAACTAATAATGCACCGGGATTCAAAATATATGGTACCGGTGATACAAATAAAAAATTAAGCGAAATCTCAGGTTACCAACTCATTATCGAAAAAGACTTAAAAACATGAAAGCGCTATATTTAGCGTTGCAGCCAAAAGATCTACGGTATATCTTGGTGTTTTCTCCACGCACGTGGAGGTGTTTCCGACTGTGAATATGGTATCTGTACCGCGCAGGGGTTTTCTCCACGCACGTGGAGGTGTTTCTAGAAAAGGTTTATGGAATTGAACAGGCTGTTGAGTTTTCTCCACGCACGTGGAGGTGTTTCTATTATCACGTTGAAATGTCATGCATCGCATGGGTTTTCTCCACGCACGTGGAGGTGTTTCTCAGGGCGGTTCCCGTATTCCGCAGACAAGTGTGTTTTCTCCACGCACGTGGAGGTGTTTCCGGTACTAATTGTACACGGTGTAATAGGTGCGGGTTTTCTCCACGCACGTGGAGGTGTTTCCAACCGGAAGACGGGCAATAACATTATACGAGAGTTTTCTCCACGCACGTGGAGGTGTTTCCGCACGATGCAAGACTCAATACCACAAGTAAAGGTTTTCTCCACGCACGTGGAGGTGTTTCTTATAGGAGTATGTGAAATGGAAAATGATGTAGGTTTTCTCCACGCACGTGGAGGTGTTTCTACGTACTCCGGCGTTATCATTGATTTCGTTGCGTTTTCTCCACGCACGTGGAGGTGTTTCTTGCTGCTATGATTGCACAAGGGGTGATATCCTGTTTTCTCCACGCACGTGGAGGTGTTTCTGACGAAAATTTCCCGATGAGAGAAATGTGGGAGTTTTCTCCACGCACGTGGAGGTGTTTCTGTGAAATGGAAATAACAGAAAATGCAAATGGAGTTTTCTCCACGCACGTGGAGGTGTTTCTGGATTTTAGCAACGGATCATTTACCTGATTACGTTTTCTCCACGCACGTGGAGGTGTTTCCTATCAAATTGAGTGCGTCTGATGTTGACGGCTGTTTTCTCCACGCACGTGGAGGTGTTTCTAAGAGTGCATACGATCGGACGAAATGGTATGCGTTTTCTCCACGCACGTGGAGGTGTTTCTTATCTCCTTTTCGCACACTCTCCGCTGAGTAGGTTTTCTCCACGCACGTGGAGGTGTTTCCACTTGTAAGTAAATACACGTCTAATCCATTGCGTTTTCTCCACGCACGTGGAGGTGTTTCTGCATAAGATTGTACATCATCTTTATAGCGTATGTTTTCTCCACGCACGTGGAGGTGTTTCCTGTGGATGAGGGAAAAGGAACCAGTCCACAACGTTTTCTCCACGCACGTGGAGGTGTTTCTCCGACTTTACGGTATTCAGACAGAAGAGGATTGTTTTCTCCACGCACGTGGAGGTGTTTCTACTACTGGTATACGACTCAGCTCATGGAGTATGTTTTCTCCACGCACGTGGAGGTGTTTCTCTGCTGTAGTGCTTCCCTTGCTGTTGCCGGAGGTTTTCTCCACGCACGTGGAGGTGTTTCTTTTTCCACAAACGAAATTGTTGACACCTGTTTGTTTTCTCCACGCACGTGGAGGTGTTTCTCGTCTAAGAATGCCGCAAAAGATAAATTAACAGTTTTCTCCACGCACGTGGAGGTGTTTCTTATGCGAGACAGCTAGAAAGCGTTACAGAATTGTTTTCTCCACGCACGTGGAGGTGTTTCCGGCGAAGACTGCAACCAATGTTACAGTAACGGGTTTTCTCCACGCACGTGGAGGTGTTTCTTTTGCAGGGACGACAGACAAGGGGACGGTTACGTTTTCTCCACGCACGTGGAGGTGTTTCTCAGTACCATCGTATTTCAATCCTGTACCTAATGTTTTCTCCACGCACGTGGAGGTGTTTCTTGGTGCTGTTATAGTACGAGTCGTTAGCAATCGTTTTCTCCACGCACGTGGAGGTGTTTCCAGGCGTTGAAGATTATCTGGGAAAGTTTGCTTGTTTTCTCCACGCACGTGGAGGTGTTTCTAAATCAGACGCGTTAAAACGTGCTGCATGGCTGTTTTCTCCACGCACGTGGAGGTGTTTCCAGCTGCAGATAACAGACATGCCTATCAACGGAGTTTTCTCCACGCACGTGGAGGTGTTTCTGAACAGGGAGCAGCAGGAGAGATATTGTCATTGTTTTCTCCACGCACGTGGAGGTGTTTCCTGTTTTGGAGTAAGGAAAGCCGATGATTGCGAGTTTTCTCCACGCACGTGGAGGTGTTTCTCCTGAACGCAGTCTACGGGCTATAATAGTTTTGTTTTCTCCACGCACGTGGAGGTGTTTCCAGGCTTATTATCCGCATCCGGTTCCGCGTGCTGTTTTCTCCACGCACGTGGAGGTGTTTCTATATCTGGTGAGCATAACGCAGCAGGTTCCGGGTTTTCTCCACGCACGTGGAGGTGTTTCTTTAATGCAGACGGTACTATTGCAGACAGAAGCGTTTTCTCCACGCACGTGGAGGTGTTTCTTACCTATACTTTTTTATTCCTTGCTTTCATACGTTTTCTCCACGCACGTGGAGGTGTTTCTATGGACGAAACCAAAAGAGAAGAACAGGGCGTGTTTTCTCCACGCACGTGGAGGTGTTTCTTGCTCTGTTGTACGGTGACTGTATTGAATTACGTTTTCTCCACGCACGTGGAGGTGTTTCTTCCCTGAAAGGTAATCACAGTACGGCTGTTGAGTTTTCTCCACGCACGTGGAGGTGTTTCCGGTATTAAACAGTTCCGGTTCGTCCTTTCTGCGTTTTCTCCACGCACGTGGAGGTGTTTCCAAGTTTTTTATCTGCAAGGTTCTGCATACCTCGTTTTCTCCACGCACGTGGAGGTGTTTCTATATTGAGAGCGTGCGATATATAGACAGGGCAGTTTTCTCCACGCACGTGGAGGTGTTTCCACAAAGAAAACGAGAATGAGCCGGCTTTATGGAGTTTTCTCCACGCACGTGGAGGTGTTTCCGGTTCGAGATATACTTTGTTTTCCGGGATGAAAGTTTTCTCCACGCACGTGGAGGTGTTTCTGTTTTTAGCGTGTGCGATAGTGCAAAATGACTGTTTTCTCCACGCACGTGGAGGTGTTTCTACGGTTCCACTTATTCGCAAGTTTTACTTGAGGTTTTCTCCACGCACGTGGAGGTGTTTCTGTCCGAAATGTACGCACTGGCTAGACTGTAAAGTTTTCTCCACGCACGTGGAGGTGTTTCGCCGTGCTCGTTCGTCGGAAGGTGTCCCGTGTTGTTTTCTCCACGCACGTGGAGGTGTTTCTATAATGTTGAACTTGTTCTCTCACCTTGGAACGTTTTCTCCACGCACGTGGAGGTGTTTCTACCTGTAGGATATGAGATACAGATACGTCCGCGTTTTCTCCACGCACGTGGAGGTGTTTCTGATGTACCGACTTCCATAATGTTTTTACTTTTGTTTTCTCCACGCACGTGGAGGTGTTTCTGAAGGCGTGTTACAGGACGTTGATATGTGTCTGGTTTTCTCCACGCACGTGGAGGTGTTTCCCGTATCTGCAAAAGCCGTTATTAACGAGGTGCGTTTTCTCCACGCACGTGGAGGTGTTGCTTCGGCATGTTTATGGAAAAAGCAATAATAATGAAGTACTCAGATCTGCAAATTTATAGTGTTGTAGCAGGCGAATGTATAGCGCCAGACAATCTGTTTCGCTTCATCAACAGTCTGTTCAGACGTTCTGATATGGCAGCATTTTCTTTCTTCAGCGTTGCAAGTCAACTTTTCATACGGGTATTGCCATAACAGCTTTAAATACAGGCGGATGAATCATAAAGACCAGAACAGAATAATTTGTAGAAACTTCCGTTTTTAATCACTTTGAAGCGATTACTAGTGTATGAAAGAATGCAGAGTAATTATGACTGGTGAAACAATCGGGCTGCCGGAACCATTCATGCGTGCCGACAGGAGATTCGGCTGCCGCCTTGCGGTGCGTGCGTACTGCCTTTCGTTTGTCGGAAAAAGACAGTGCATCCGCGGCGGCACCTATACGGTGGAACTTACTGACGACTCGTGCTGGCTCCATCTCCGGCTGTCCATGCCCGGAAGCAGAGTGCTCGTTTGCGGACTGTTTTCCGGTTCCGTTGTAAGCGGAAGCCGCATAATTACAAAA
>WSSedB1CaDRAFT_10000389_pt1 | contig 20064 bp, 16 predicted proteins | sample WetSurSB1Cattail_FD_9460 | JGI IMG/M metagenome (IMG submission 9460)
TTACGCCATTTCTCAATTACCTGTACCATATCATCAGGAAGATCAGAATCGAAAAAGAGTCTTTTCCCTGACACAGGGTGATTGAAAGCTAGCGATTTTGCATGTAAAGCCTGACGAGGAAGTATCTTAAAGCAATTTCTAATGAATTGCTGATATTTTGTGAAGGTAGTCCCCTTAAGTATCTGATCGCCACCATACTCTTTGTCGTTGAATAAGGGATGCCTGATATGACTGAAATGTACCCGGATCTGATGAGTTCGTCCGGTTTCAAGTTTACATTCAATTAAGGAGATGTATCCAAAATCCTCCAGAACCTTATAATGGGTAATGGCAGTTTTCCCTTCAGTGTCATCTTTAAAGACCTGCATTATTTTCCTGTCCTTTATACTCCTTCCCACATTCCCTGTAATAGTGCCTTCAGAAGGATCAGGAATCCCCCATACCAGAGCATTATATCGCCGATCGGTCGTACGGTCATAAAACTGTTTTGAAAGCCTGTTAAGTGCATATTCATTCTTTGCAATGACCAGAATACCAGAGGTGTTTTTATCGAGACGGTGAACCAGACCCGGACGGCTCTCACCCGAATTAAAAAGGGGAAGATCTTTAAAGTGCCACATCAAGGCGTTGACAAGAGTACCGGTATAATTACCAAAAGCAGGATGGACTACCATATCCGGTTTCTTATTAACAACAAGTACATCATCATCTTCATAAACAATATCCAGAGGAATATTTTCAGGAATGATTTCTACGTCCCGTGGAGGCGTAGGTAAAACAACCTGCACGATATCTCCCGGCTTAATCTTATAACTTGGCTTGACAGTATTACTATTCACCAAAATATTCCCTGCATTTGCAGCATTTTGAATTCGTGTTCTGGAGGCATTCTCAATCCTGTCGCAAAGGAATTTGTCAATACGCAGGAGCGATTGTCCGGGATCTGCTTTAAACCGGTAATGTTCAAAGAGCTCTTGCTGATCGACTAATTCTTCTTCTGTCATTTTATATTAGTACTTAGATTTGATGATCCGGTTATAACCAACCGGCTGTCCATTTACTGTAATTATTAAGAAGTACATGCCATCGTGGAGAGATGAGATATTGACCCTCTCACTAAAAGGAACATTAATTAATTCGTGTCCATTTAAGTCAGATATGGAAATATCGGCTGATCCGTAAAGTTGTAATTCCCCGGGATCAATATTTATATAATCTGATGCCGGATTCGGCCATATATTCATTGTATTCTTATTCTTATAATGAGTAATGGGAACAGAAGTTATTATTGAAGCACCCAGAACAGGCCTTATCATTATACTACCAGCAGCCTGCGACTGATTCCATGCACCATTTAGCCAGTAGAATTGTTTACCCAGGTTAGGTGTATTAACGTCATAACCTACATTAAGAAATGACTCAGAACGTTGTTTCCACCCGACATAGAATGTACCGCTAACCACTACTCCTTCGGGAAAGAGGTAATTGTAAAAACCATTGATCATGTTTCCCTGTTCGACCATGACATCTTCCTTCGTATAAAGAATATCACCTGGAATTCCATTATTATCGGCCCAGACAACAAGATCAAATTCCCTCAGATTAGCATCCTGGTAGCTGTCGTTGAAACATATCATGATTGCTCTGACTGTATCCTGAACATAGGAAACGAATTTATAAGCTACCATGGCATTTCTCGATCCAAGCCCGTTTATTCCATATCCACCCTCAGATGTCCCATCGTCAAATGCAAAATAGTTTTTAAAAACCTGATAGTAGATTGAGGTATCGTTTCCCTTGGGATCAAAATTATCGGTTTTTAAGGAGGCAGTAATCCTGAAAAGAGCCGAATCATTATTAGTTGAATTGTAAGTATATACAAGGTTAGCATTGTAATCAACGCTTGTCAGGGGTCCTATATTTGTTGCTCCTGCCGAGAATGAGTATGACTCTGAATTATTATAGACATTCCTTATTTCAAAATCACGTGTTATATTTCGGGTAATGGTATCATTATTCCGGTAGTGAACAGGTATTGATGAACCCATTTCCTGAAGATATACCTGCCTGAATTGTTTCCATGGCATGGCTTCATGGCTTTTTAGCAGCGACCGGAGCGGTAATGTGAATGCAACATCGGCAAAGACCGTATCGCCGGCATTTCTGTTTTTGTCGAGAAGGACATAATCAAGATTCCAGATATCACAATTCCCCACCATTGACGGGTCACTAAGATTTGGGCTGAGACTGGCAAAATTGACGAAACGGAACTGGAACCCTTTTTGAAGAAAACGCTCCTGATCAATGTGTATGATGGCTGGTCTGAATCGCAGATCAATACCACCCGGTGTCTTCCAAACTGAGTACCATTTTTGCTCAAGAGGTGCATAGAACTGAAGTGTAAGACTATCCTGAGCTTCCGGAGGATCTGAAAGCCCCCCGGCCTGATAAAAAAAACTGAGCCAGATATTATCAGAGGCACTATAATTCAGGTTTATAGGTTGTGATGTAAGATGGTCGGCTTCAAACCCGTATGAAGAAGCCGTTGCATACATTCTTCCTGAATTATCGAGTGCGTCAAATGTTGCAATTCCTTCAGTAATTTGTTTGTCGGAGTAGGTATTATTAATAAATACGTAGTTATCTGTCCAGTATTTAGTGTCAGGAAAAATCGAATGTCCTGAGAAATCATCGAAGAAGGGAAGAGAAAGGGTGTCAGCCGCTGTCAGGCTTCTTTTTTCATTATGTTTTTCGGTGTTATGTAAAATAATATAATTTGATTGCAACCCGGTGATTACTTCCTGGGCTGGAGCATATACCAGAGAGACATTAAGAAGAATCAGATATATTGTTATCCTTTTGAACATTATTGTCAGTTAGACTTAGTATCAGAGATTGTTACTGAGTTTAGAGTATCAATTAAAATCCTGGTAGAATCTACCCGGAGTTTTGCAGAATCAACTGTCAGCCAAAGATAAATGTTCGATCCCAGCTGCAGTGTAGCATCGGGTTTAAATTCAGGATTCTGTTTGTAGACAAAAGCGTTAAGAGTGTCTACATTTGTACGAATAGAATTGTCATAAACAAAAGTACCCAGGTTAAGGGAAGATGACAGAATTTTGTTTTTTGCAGGATCGAGTCTCATTCCCAGCAGATCGGGAACTGAAGTTCTCTGGTTACTCAAACCTTTACCCAGTATCAGGTCGATAACAGAGCCTTTCTGAATAGAATCCCTTTCGTGGATGTTTTTCCCATTATATAGCTGATCGATTACGACATCGATGGATAGATCGGGTCGGTATTTCAGTTCACCAATCTTCAGTCCCGAGCTTTCCAAAAGCAGAAATGCCTGTCTTTTTGGGAGATTGACAAGATTGGGCATTGCTACCATTTCAGGATGAAAAGCATTGATTGTGAGAACGATAGTTCTCCATTTTTTTACTTTGAAGCCTGGTTTAGGATTCTGTTCAGCTATACAGCCACGCGGAACAAGCGTTGTGTATATCGAATCTATTACATCATATCTTAGCTTGCTCTTTTGTGCGAGTCTGGCAGTCTGTTCTTTTGTTAGTCCAATGAAATTGGGAACTGGTCGTGCCTGACCGTGACGGGTATAAAAATTCATCCAGATAAGCAGAATCATTAAACCTCCGACAACAATAACAACAGCAAAACCGAGATTCTTAAGAAACTGTTTGCTCAGGATGAAGTTTTTTAAGCTCATAAACACAGATTGAACATTAGTAATAACGCAAATGTAATGATAAAATTACTTTTTTTAGCCACACTTCCGCTAAAGGAAGTCCTTCACCTGCTTTTGTATTAGTCCTGTTTAGATTGACCAATGGAGTTCAAAATGGGATTATAAAGTGAATCTCTTTCAACCGGAATGAATCCTGCTTCGCGGATCAATTTGCTGATCTCGTCAGAACTCATAGCCGGGTTTTCCTCTTCTGAACCGGCCATAGAGTATATTCTCGTTGTATCATCGATTGTTCCATCCATATCATCCGTACCAAATGAAAGAGAGATCTGGGCACCTTCCTTGCCAGTCATAGGCCAGTAGGCTTTAATATGATGGAAATTATCAAGAAATATTCTTGCTACTGCGTAGTTGCGAAGATCTTCTATCGTGCTTACTTCACCCAGATACCCCATACTATTATTCGATTTTTTATACTTTAAAGGGATAAAGGAGTTAAATCCATTCGTCTTATCCTGAAGAATACGAAGCCGTTGCATGTGATCTATACGGTGGGAGTAGTTCTCAATATGACCATATAACATGGTGGCATTTGATGGAATTCCAAGTCTGTGGGCTGTTTCGTGTATTTTCAGCCAGAGCTCCGATGATGATTTTTCATCGCAAATTTGTTTTCGTAGCTTTTCATCGAATATTTCAGCGCCACCTCCTGGAATGGAATCAAGTCCATATTCTTTCAGAAGGATCAATCCTTCCTCAATTGTGCATCCCGCAAGGGCAATCATATGATCAAGCTCGATAGCGGAAAAGGCTTTTATATGAAGGGAGGGCCTGTGTTCTCTGATTTTCCTGATAAGTGATCCCCAGTAATGAAGATCGTAATTCGGATGTACTCCTCCAACGATATGAACTTCAGTTACAGCCTTATCGTCAAATCGTTTAACAATATCAAGCATTTCATCATGGCTATACTCCCAGCTTTCCGGATCACCTTCGGGTTTATGATAAGAACAGAACCTGCAATTATAAATGCATATATTAGTTGGTTCTATGTGGAAATTACGGTTGAAATATGCAAGCTCGCCATTATGTCTTCTTCTGACAATCCCGGCGAGCAGGCCAAGAAGACCCAGATCGGCTTTATTAAATAGTAACAAACCCTCTTCCGGTGATATACGTATATTGCCGGTAATTTTATCAGCTATCAGCCTCAGGTCCTTATCGTTGATATGTGCTAAAAGGTCGGACATATTATTATCTAAAAGTCAGGTAAATGTAAGAATATTTGAAAAGATTTCGAATCCAAAGATATCAAACAAAAAAGGTGTCCTATTGAAGACACCTTTAATCATATATTGTAAAGTGTGAATTATCCTTTTAATTTAAGTTCGGGAGAAGCTGAGAGTTTTTTCCTGCCTTTGGCTCTGCGTGAAGCAAGAACTCTTCTGCCATTGGGAGTTGACATCCTTTCCCTGAAACCGTGCTTATTTGCTCTCTTCCTTCTTGATGGTTGATATGTCCTTTTCATCTTTTCAATTATATTTGTTGACTAACTTCTGATTTGAGTCTGCAAATGTAGTACTTTTTTGAAATATAAAAACCGTGAAGCTGGTTTTTTTAAAAAAAATCAAACTGGCAGATATACAATCACTTTAGTTTCAAAATACGGTTCTTCAAAAAAATCTTTTATCGGCCATACTTTTGCTCTCTTTTTAAACGGGGATAACTCGGCTGTAAGGTCTCCTCCCTTCAGATAAAATATTCCATTTCCGTGAAAGTTTTTTCCTTCGGCAATTATGTTCTTTGAAGTAAGGCTGACAAATTCAGGGAAGCCTGTTACTGCTCTGCTTATAACGAAATGAAACCTGTCAGATTCCTCTTCAATCCTCTTCCTTACAGGATGTACATTCTCTAATGCAAGTTCATCAGAAACAGCTCTTACAACTTTAATTTTTTTTTCAATTGAGTCGAGTAATGTAAATTCTGAATCGGGGAATAATATTGCGAGGGGTATTCCCGGGAAACCGCCTCCGGTTCCCGCATCAAGAATTCTCGTACCGGGTAAAAAGGTGATGACCCTGGCAATTGCTAATGAATGTAGCACATGATGCACAAAGAAGTTGTCCATATCCTTGCGCGATATTACATTAATCATGCTGTTCCATCTGTCGTAAATGGCCTTTAATTTCGACAGTTTCTCTTTCTGAAGATCGGACAATAACGGGAAATACCTGAAAATGCTTTCTGACACTACCTGTGACCTGTTTTGATCAATATATTATATAACAATGTTTTGGCTCTGAATAATTGTGCTTTCACAGTGCCGATGGGTAAGTTAAGTTCACTCGAGATCTCCTCATAAGAGTATTCCTTATAGTACCGGAGTTCGATCAACGATTTATATCGTGGTTTCAGCTGGTTAACAATATCTTTAAGAGCTGCAATTTTCTGGTGATTGATCAGCGACTCTTCCGGATCAGGTAAGTCTGATTGGATGTTTATTGTGATATTCTCCAGATTATCCTGCAGACTATCCAAAGGAGTTGGAGAGAGCTGTTTCTTTCGAATAAAATCGACACAGTTATTTGTTGCAATTTTAAACAGCCATGTACTGAAAGCGAATTTTGGGGCGTAGGAATCAAGATTTCTGAATGCCTTTCCAAATGCCTCTATTGTAAGATCTTCTGCATCAGATGGATTATTTACCATTTTTAGAAGCATATAATAAATGGAATCCCTGTACCGGTTCAGCAGGCTGGCAAAAGCTTTCTCATTTCCTTTCTTTGCTTCTTCAACAAGTAAGAGATCGCCTTTAGCTTTGTCAGATAATTCATGAACTACTTCCATTGGCCTTTCCCGGGTTTGTTCTTTGTATTACTTAAAAATATAATACTATTCATTACAGGAGAAATGATATCGTAAAATAACAAATAAATTAATAAACCAGGCTCATTCAGTTTAAGCTGAGTAAGATTTAAAACAATAATCTGGACTATCAGCCTTAACATAAAAACACCCAGGACCCATGGCCACAAAAAAATGTAGGACAACAATATTATGAAAGTAGTATAAAATATAATTCTGGTTAATGGTTCAGCCACCAGGAGAAACTTATCTCTGAATTTGTAGTATGGAGCAGTTGTAAGGTGTCTTTTCTTCTGGGCGATCCAATCATTAAAACCGGTGTTTGGTACCGATCTGGTATGGGTGTCAGTACTGAACTCAACAGTTGTATTTTCTTTTGTGGCAATAGAATTAACCAATAAATCGTCATCACCTGACACAACATGGTTATGTGATCCAAAGCCTTTATTTCTGAAAAAAACTGACTTTCGGTATGCGAGATTTCGTCCAACACCCATATATGGTACTCCCCTGATTGCCATTCCAAGATATTGCATGGCTATTGTCATACTGTCGCACCGGATATATGAGTTAAGCAATCCGGGTTTCCTAACATATCCTCCATACCCCAGGACAAAATTAATTTCTTCTTCAAAATGTGAAGTCATTCCCTCTATCCATTTATCTGACTCGGGTTTGCAATCAGCGTCGGTAAAGAGCAAAAGCTCATTCTTTGCAGCTTTTATACCTATAAACTGTGCAAATTTCTTGTTATGTGCAAATTTGGGATCCTTGTTTACGGTAGATACTCTGAGATTTGGATATTTTTTCAGATATTCTCCAAGTATTTCATACGAATTATCTTCCGAACAGTCGTTTACTACAATTACTTCAAAGTCGGGATAATCCTGTTCCAGAATTGAAGGCAAAAAGTTCCTGAGATTATAAGATTCGTTTCTTGCGCATATAATTACAGAAACAGGCTGACTTCTTTTTTTTGTTTCAGGATTTCTCTTTAAGCAAACAGAGAGATAAAAGAAAAGATAATAGAATAGCTGTATTGCTGCAACTGAAGAAAAGATACAGAATATAACTAAAAATGCAATATTATAACGATCGGTCATCTGACTTCCAAATATGTTAGCAATATTAATAAGATTAACGGAAAGGCAAAAAATATATTACAAGAATAATATCGGGGTAACCAACTCTCTTACTTCTGTTCTCCTTCTTTGTGAGTATGAACTCAACCTTAAACCCGGATTCTGATTTTTGTAATAATAATGTAATATGCATAATATCAGTAGTTTAATATTTTTATAGAGATCGGAAGTGGTTTATGGGGATGGGTTCTTTTGTTCATTAATAAAAATTAAATCCGTATAGTTTTATAACCCGTATGGAAAAATTACCTTTGTGCTGCAAAAAAGGATATATATTAATATGTTTATAATTGAGAGCAGGGATAAGGAATCAAAAGCACGGACGGGCATTCTGAAAACACCTCATGGAGATATCCCTACCCCAATTTTTATGCCTGTTGGGACAGGAGGTACAGTGAAAGGTGTATTGCAGAGGGATCTTAGTGAAGATATAAATGCAAAAATCATATTAGGAAATACATATCACCTTTATTTACGTCCTGGTACAGAAATATTAAAGGCAGCGGGTGGCCTTCATCATTTTATGTCGTGGGAAAGGCCAATCCTCACTGACAGTGGTGGTTATCAGGTATTCTCATTAACAGGGAACCGTAAGCTTACTGATGAAGGAGCCATCTTTAAGTCACATATTGATGGATCGAGACATTTGTTCACTCCTGAGAATACTATCGACATTCAACGTATTATTGGTGCGGATATAATGATGGCATTCGATGAGTGTGCCCCCTGGCCCTGCGATTATAGCTATGCCACAAAATCAGTTGCACTAACGCACCGCTGGCTCGACAGGGCGGTTATAAGATATAATGAGACAGAACCTCTGTGGGCTAAAGAACAGTTGCTCTTTCCTATAGTACAGGGTGGTACATTTGATGATCTTCGAAAGGAATCGGCTGAAAAAACAGCTTCTGCCGGGCTCGAAGGTAATGCCATAGGGGGCTTATCAGTAGGAGAACCAGCTGAAGAAATGTACCGGATCATAGAGATTGTAAATGAGATACTTCCTGACGACAAACCACGTTATCTTATGGGTGTGGGCACACCGGTCAACATACTGGAGTCCATTGAAAGAGGGATAGATATGTTTGATTGCGTTATGCCTACCCGAAATGGAAGAAACGGAATGTTATTTACAGGTGAGGGTACTATAAATATCAGGAATAAAAAATGGATGGACGATTTAAGTCCTATAGATCACGAAGGTTCATCATTAGTTAGTCTGACCTATTCCAAGGCATATCTGAGGCATCTTGTTATGTCGGGAGAAAATCTTGGAGCTCAGATAGCAAGTATACATAATCTTGCCTTTTATCTTAAGCTGGTTGGTGATGCACGAAAAAAAATTGAAGAAGGAAATTTTAAGCAATGGAAAAACTCAATGGTAAAAAAGCTTTCAGAGAGGTTATAGCTTCCTTGAAGCCCAAGCTGATTGATATTTATATTATCAGGAAGTTTCTTGGTACTTTCTTCTTTTGTATAGTATTGATTCTGACCATTGCGGTGGTATTCGATTTTGCTGAAAAAATAGATAATTTTATGGAGAAGCAGGCTCCTGTGAAAGCCATTATCTTCGACTATTACCTGAATTTCATTCCATATTTCGCGATGCTTTTCGCACCATTGTTTGTTTTTATTGCAGTTATTTTCTTCACATCCAAGATGGCTGTCAGTACAGAGATAATTGCAATTCTGAATAGCGGTATGAGTTTCCGCAGAATGATGTGGCCCTACTTTCTGTCGGCTTTTTTCATAGCCTCATTAACCTTTGTTCTTACAAATTTTGTTATTCCAAAGTCGAACCTTATCCGGATGAATTTTGAAGATAAGTACTACCACTCATCCGTTAAAAGTGTTACCGTAGAGAATATTCACAGGATGGTGCTTAAAGACATTTATGTTTACATGGGATCGTTCAATCCAATAAGCCAGAGAGGACAGAATTTTACTATTGAACAATTTAGTGACAGCGGCAGACTGTTATCAAAGCTCTCAGCCCCGTCTGTAGTATATGATACAGCATCACATAAATGGACTGCCCGTAACTATTACATAAGGAAAATTGTAGGTAATGATGAGATTATCACCAAGGGGAAACAAATTGATACAACACTTAAAATAAGACCAATGGATTTTTCAAGGGATCCGAATTATGTTGGAACTATGACGTCGCGTGAACTTGATGATTATATAAAGTTACTGCGACTTCAGGGATCGGATGAACTTAAGCTTTTCCTTATTGAAAAATACAGACGGTTTGCAAATCCTTTTGCTGTCTTTGTGCTATCACTTATTGGAGTCTCCCTGTCGTCGAGAAAAATACGGGGTGGTATCGGCATGAATATCGGAATAGGACTTGGACTTAGCTTTTCCTACATTCTGTTTTTACAATTTGCTTCGCAGTTTTCGCTGAAGGGAAATCTTGGCCCAATGCTGGCGATGTGGATTCCAAATATCATCTATTTCATTATTGGCCTGATCCTTTATAAAATGGCTCCGAAATAGAGTATAACTCATACAATTTCCTTAAAATTGTACCCTGAATCTGAGAAATCACAAAAGAAATTATTCATAACAGACAATTAAAAACGATTTATATGCCAGTTAATAAAAAGATACGTGAACTTCAGGAAAAACGTGAGAAAGTTCTCCTGGGAGGAGGGGAACAGGCTATCGAGAAGCAGAAAGCAATGGGTAAACGCACAGCGCGGGAACGCATTATGGCATTACTTGATGAAAATTCTTTTAATGAGTATGACCTGTTTGTTGAACATGATGCCCGTGATTTTGATATGGATAAAAAATCACTGCCAAGCGATGGGGTAATCATAGGTTCCGGTACTATTTATGGAGCACCTGTGGCTATTTTTGCCCAGGATTTCACAGTTGCAGGTGGATCGCTTGGGCTGATGCATTCAAGAAAAATTACCAAAATCATGGATCATGCCCTTAAGATGAGAATGCCGCTCATCGGTATAAATGACTCGGGAGGTGCCAGGATACAGGAAGGGGTTAATTCCCTGGCAGGTTATGGTGAGATATTTTTCAGAAATACCATATCGAGCGGCGTCATTCCACAACTCTCAGTAATTCTTGGTCCCTGTGCCGGCGGAGCTGTTTATTCCCCCGCGCTTACGGATTTCGTTTTTGTTGTTGACAATATTTCAAAAATGTTTATCACAGGTCCGGAAGTGATTAAAACTGTTCTTGGGGAAGAGATCTCAATGGAAGATCTTGGTGGGGCAAGAGTTCACAGTGAAGTAACGGGCAATGCCCACTTCTTTGCTATGAGCGAAGAAGAATGCTTTGATCAGATCAAAAAGCTTATCACTTTTATCCCATGGAACAATAGTCAGAAAGCAAGAGCTTTTGAGCCTGGAGAACCGAAACCAGAGTACAATATCAACAAGATTATACCTGAAGATCCAACCCTGCCTTATGATGTAAAAGATGTTATAAGAGCAATTGTTGATAATTCGGATTTCTTTGAAATAATGGAGCTTTATGCAAAAAATATAGTGATTGGATTTGGCAGGATGGGAGGGCGTACAACCGGGTTTGTTGCTAACCAGCCTCTCGAAATGGCCGGCGTACTCGATGTTGATTCATCTGACAAAGCTGCAAGATTCATCCGTTATTGTGATGCTTTCAATATCCCTATTATTACATTGGTCGACCTGCCTGGTTATCTTCCAGGTGTTGACCAGGAACATGCCGGAGTAATAAGACACGGAGCAAAGGTACTTTATGCATATAGTGAGGCTACAGTACCTAAACTAACTGTTATCTTGAGAAAAGCGTATGGTGGAGGATATATTGCAATGAGCTCACGTCATCTGCGTGCTGATTTTGTCTTTGCATGGCCATCTGCTGAAATAGCAGTTATGGGCCCTGAAGGTGCAGCAAACATCATATTCCGTAAAGAAATTTTGTCTTCAGCCGATCCTGATGGCATGAGAAAGCAAAAAGTTGAAGAGTACAAAACAAAATTCGCTAATCCTTACGTAGCTGCCTCAAGAGGTTACGTTGATGCTGTCATCGAGCCTTCAGAAACCAGGAAATTTCTGATGCATTCAATAGAAGTTTCTGAAAACAAAGATGTTTCGATGCCATATAAAAAACATGGTCTTCCTCCTTTCTAGTTTAATCCAACCAAAATAATTATTGGAACAATCATGAATAAAAATGATAATTTGGGATTTCTCAATATTGATACCAGTTTATACCAGACCAGGATCAGCAATAAATTTCTGAACAGAAAACCCTATACACCTGTCGATCATAAAATTATCCTGAGTTTTATACCTGGAACTGTACTGCATATCCTTGTAAAACCCGGACAAGCAGTTGCAAAAGGTGATGATCTGATGATACTCGATGCTATGAAGATGCAAAATAAGTTAAAGTGCGTTATGGATGGCACGGTAAAATCAATAGCAGTTAAAGAGGGAGATAAAGTTTCAAAAGGGACGGTACTGCTTGAGCTGGAATAAATGAGGTTTTAGGGCAAATTATAAGATGCCTTCCCAGATGGCAAATTCTCTTAGTTTTTGTGGAAGAGCAGGCTTCTTTTTAAATATCCCATAGACACTTGATCCGCTGCCCGACATAAGACTGAAAAGGGCATTGGCTCTGTACAACTCATCTTTAATATCACTAATGATGGGATGTTTTGAAAATGCAAATTCTTCAAAGTCATTCATTATAAGCTCTCTCCATTCAACGACCGGAAGTTCTGCCAGATCACCCAGACTGGTAGATGGAATACCTGTCCGGCAGTTTTGATATGCTTCGCCTGTGTTAATGGAAACTCCCGGATTGATGAGAACCAGATAATAACCTGAAAGTACTTTTTTGATGGGTTCGAATATTTCACCTCTTCCGGTAGCCAGTGAGGGGGCCCCTTCAATAAAAAAAGGACAATCGCTTCCTAATTCCAAAGCCATTGCCTTAAGATTATTAATGTCGATATTCAAACCAAAATATTTTGTAACTATTTTTAAGAAGCAGGCAGCATCGGATGACCCTCCGCCTAATCCTGCGCCTACCGGAATTGCTTTATGCAGATGAATTTTCAGAAAAGGGAAAGAATATTTCTCGCGAAGTTTCTGCAGTGACTTCAAAACCAGATTGTTATCAGGCTCGCTACCTGTTTCAATACCCGTAACCCGAAGAATGTCTTTATTAACAGGCTGATCGGGGACGACGAATTCAAGGGCATCGCAAAGTCCTACCGGATAAAATATCGTTTCAATGTTATGATATCCATCGGAACGCTTACCAGTAATGCGTAAGCCAATATTTATTTTAGAAATTGGGAAAACAACCATCTCCATCAATTTACTGTAAAAATACCATATGGTTTTGAATTTAGTGCTAATGATTCATCTAATAGCTTTTCAACAAGTTTTTAACACCGTTTTGTTTGTAATAAAAGTAAGGGCATCCAATCTTCTACGTATGGTTATGTATACCTTTGGAATATTACAGGTGAAAATCAGCACATCTTCTATATAATTGTAAATCAGAAACATAACATTGATGGCAAAGCAAAGAAATAGTCCAAGGCCAACAGTAACGATTTTACCTGATTTTGGTAAAGTTCCCCCTCAGGCTAATGACATGGAGGAAGCGGTTCTTGGTGCAGTGATGCTCGAAAAAGAAGCAGTTATTACAATTCTCGACATTCTTAAACCCGAAAGTTTCTACAAAGAATCACATCAGAAAATTTTTAAAGCGATATCTGATCTTTCATCAAGGGAGTTTCCGGTAGATCTGTATACAGTTACGGAGGAACTGAGGTCGCATCACGAACTCGAAAGTGTTGGTGGTCCGGTATATCTTACCCAGCTTACCGCAAAAGTAGTATCAGCTGCTAATGTTGATTATCATGCAAGGATAGTTGCCCAAAAATATATCCAGCGCGAGCTTATAAGAGTTTCTACAGAAATACAGACAAGATCATTTGATGACACTTATGATGTAACTGAACTCCTTGATTATTCGGAGAATGCCCTTTTTCAGATTGCAGAAGGAAATATAAAAAGGGAAGTGGCTCCTATAAATGTGGTTATCAAAGAAGCAATAAGGGAAATAGAAGAAGCTGGTAAAAGAGAAGATGCCCTCGTTGGCATTCCTTCAGGATTTACAAAACTTGACAGGCTGACATCAGGATGGCAGAAATCTGAACTTGTTATAATTGCCGCCCGTCCGTCAATGGGAAAAACTGCATTTGCTCTTTCTATGGCAAGGAATATGTCGATTGATCATGGAAAAAATGTTGCAATATTCTCCTGCGAAATGTCATCTATTCAATTGGTTAACAGGTTAATAATAGCAGAGACAGATATTCCGGGCGATAAAATAAAAAATGGCAGGCTTTCCGAAGAAGAGTGGAAGCAACTGGATACCAGAATAAAAAAGCTGGTGCAGGCTCAGATTTTTATTGACGATACCCCGGCAATATCAATCTTCGAACTCAGGGCTAAATGCAGACGCCTTATGGCACAACATAAGCTTGATATTGTGATAGTTGATTATCTTCAGCTTATGTCAGGCCCGGAAAACGCCGGAAGCCGTGAACAGGAAGTAAGTACAATTTCCCGATCGCTTAAAAGCATCGCCAAGGAACTTAATGTTCCGATACTTGCTCTTTCTCAGCTTAACCGTTCTGTTGAAATGCGTGGTGGTACGAAAAGACCTTTGCTTTCTGACCTTCGCGAATCAGGAGCAATAGAGCAGGATGCAGATATGGTAGTTTTTATTCACAGACAGGATAAATTCGGTATTCCAACTTTTGAGGATGGGACTTCTACAAAAGGAATAGCAGAAATCATCCTGGCAAAGAACAGGAATGGTCCTGTAGATGATGTAAAACTAAGATTCCGTGAGGAGAAAGCCCAGTTTGTTGATATTGACGATTTTGATATGGATGCCAATCCTGATATGGGCGGATCGCAGAGTATCACACTCGGATCAAAAATGAATCATGACCACCTGAGAAATCTGGGAGGAGGATTTGATAAGGAGTCAGATATTCAAGACGAACCCCCATTTGCCTGAATAACTTCGGGAATATTTAATATTGATTTCACAGACGACACAGGTCAACTGTGTCACTCTGTGATATCAATGGAAAATCGGAATCAGTTTAACACAAAAATTGCTTTTAATCCTACACTTCTGTATTTGGTATCATCAAAACCTGCATATATTCCCAATTCACCCACGAACATAATCTCACTTATGCTGTAGCCTATTTCAGTATAGTTCGGCTGAAAACGGGTACCCAGATAAGAAAGACTGATGTTTTCACGCATCAGAGTGTTGCTCATCAATGGAAGCAGCTTAAGAAGCAGGTAAGGTGTTGTGTATTTTATATGGGCTTCAACATAAAACTCAGGGGTACTCAGAGAATAAAAAGAAGGGATCATAAATGCATCTTCGTAATTATTTATGAGCAAAGGGAACGGCTGAGAGTTGAAATGAAAGAAGTCATAGAAAGTTAAATCCCTGTTATCGAGAAATCCTGAAGCTTTTATTCGCCATCTGAAATTACTGAATGCTCCTACGGTACTATTCCTTGAAACCTCAAACCGGAACATATCATATCGTCTTAATCCTTGTTTGATCTCACTGAAGTCGTTAATTCCATGTTGCCAGGTAAGATCGAAAGTGGGCCAATCCGAACCGACCTTAGTTTTTATACCATTCTTTATCCTGTATTTCTGTAACGGAGTATATGAAATCTGGGTCAGAAAGTCCAGGTGACTCTGGTTGCGCAGCGCATTTATCTCATTGGACCCCGGCAAGAGGTACCTGTTGACCGGGATATTATCGGAAAATACTTCATTGGATTTAAAGAACGAAAAATTTGTTGTATTACTAAGTGTATTCCGATCCTCAAAATTTGTACTGAACTGCAGGTTTAGTCCATTTGAAATCTCGCCTGAATAGCCGAGTGTGAAGTATCTCGATTCGTATAACTTAAGGTAGTTATTCTTCTGAAGCAGAGAGGTAAGTGAGTTTATAAAAGGATTAATACCTCCTTCATTATTAATGTCTTTACTCGTATTTCCGGCTCTGAAAAAAAGTTGCCGGTGTTTTATTTTATCGAACCTGTAATTTGTACTTATTACCCACATTAATTTCCCCCTGCTGAATGCCCAGCGCAGATCCGGTACAAAATTAAATGTGTTTTTGTTTTTCCATGATTTAGTGATACTGAAATTCAGTCCGTAATCAAAGCCATCAACTGAATTAAAACTTAGACTTCTCAGATTAATAAGCCCATTATACTTCATCCCGAATCCGGTAGTATCAGACCAGTAATGTCCGAAAGCTATGTCTCGTGTTGTCTTTAAAAATTTGCTCTTTTCCTTATTTTTGTTTTGATGAATAGTATCATTTTGCTGATGGCTGAGAGAGGCTTCATTTTTTAAACTATCACTTTTTCTTAAACTCCTTATTTCCAGATCTGAAAGTGGAATGGGCCTGATCCCTGCCCAGTAAGTGCTATCTTTTGTTCTGGCATCTTTTTCAACGATTCGAGTTGTATTATCCGTTATCTCAAGACTTTTCCGCTCGCTGTCGCTGATACTCTGTAACGATTCTTTTTCCATGAGCTTTGACAGCTTTGCCATCTCCCGGTTCGATATTTTATCTTTCTCAAGAATTTTATCAATCTGTTTTTTTGTTCTGGAAACGATAGAATCTGTTTTACGGTTTGCATCAGGTGTTAAGGCATTGGAAGAAGTTAAGGATCCGGGTCTGATTAGTGAGAGGTTTGGTCTGACCTCGGTATATCTGACTGAGCTTCCATATCCGACATCTGCTTTGAATCCAATAATACCAATGTTTATTTCAAATTTATGACTTACCGGCATCCAGATATCATCCTGAACAGGAACATATAATTGCTCAATTTTTATTTTACCAAAAAAATTCTCGTTCGTAAGGTCCACACTTTGCAAACACCATAGATCTTCAATTATATAAATTGTTCCTTCAAATAGTTGCTGACTCTTACGTTTTGGAATCACCTGTATCTTATTTATTGTAAAATTTTCCTGCTGTGAGGTACCAAGAAATTTATAGTTATAATGGGAGAAGGCATTCGGAGCCAGAGGTGATATGGCCATATCAGCAAGGACAGGCTGGTAAAAGCTTGCCTTGATAAATTCCATAGGCGATATCTCGTTGCCCTGGGCCGGGAAAGTGCTGTTGTATGAGATTACTTTTTGAAAGTATTTGTCGGGCGCAGTAAATTCGATCTCATTAATCGATTCCATAAAAAAAGAGTCACCAGCCTTTAATAATTTTTCTTCACTCGTTGGTTTTGATCCGGCAGACACTGAAGTATTATCACCGTTTGACTCAATCTTCATGGATTTCCTCAATAATTTGGGTATCTTGTTAATAACCAGATTACCTTTAAGATAGACCTCAGCTTTATAATAGCTTACATTATTTAGATAATATGGGGCCATTCCAATCGTTTTTCTCATAATGTTATATGCAGGGTCTTCACCTGATGCCGAAATTCTGACTTCAGGAATCGCATAATACTGAAGAGTGAGAATAACATTTTTTGAAATGGTTGCACCGGATAAGGTAATATTAACAGAAACTGGCTGATAACCAAGACTCTGATAAATTACCGTATAACTGCCGGAAGGTAACCTGATCTCATAATCTCCCCTGCTGTTCGAAGTAGTGCCCTGCCTGATCTCCTTAATAAATACAGTTGCATATGAAACCGGTTTGCCTGACTGGTCTGTTATCCTACCTTTAAGACTCTGGGCAGGTACTATTGGATCCGAAAACAGTACTAAAATAACTATCAGGATAAAATATTTCATAAAGACTTGATTTAATCCCTCCTGCCTGCAACAACGATTACGATTTCTCCTTTTGGTGGCTTATTTGTATAGTATTCTGAAAGGAACGATAAGGTGCCTCTGATATTTTCCTCGAAAATCTTGCTTAACTCCCTCGAAACTGAAGCATAGCGCCCGGGTCCAAAATGAATGGCTAATTCATCCAGTGTTTTAACGAGACGATAAGGAGATTCATAAAAAATCATTGTCCTTGTCTCTTCGGTTAAACCGGTAATCCGTTTATTTCTGCCTTTTTTGGGAGGCAGAAATCCTTCAAAACTGAACCTGTCACATGGCAGACCAGAATTAACAAGTGCCGGAATAAGAGCCGTTGGCCCCGGAAGAGTTTCTACAGGGATATCTTTCTCGACACATGTTCTGACCAGTAAAAATCCCGGATCAGAAATGCCGGGCGTACCGGCATCTGATACAAGTGCAATCGTCATCCCGTCAAGAATTTTAGAACAGACAGCCTCAACACTTTTATGTTCATTGAACATGTGATGCGACTGAAGAGGAGTATTTATTTTATAGTGATTGAGTAATTTTTTTGTCTGCCTCGTATCTTCGGCCAGTATCAGATCGACCTTACCAAGAACATCGACAGCCCTGAAGGTAATGTCCTGAAGGTTACCTATGGGAGTAGGGACAAGAAAAAGTTTACTCATTTTTTGGAAGTTTCTTCTTTACCAGATCAATGAGTTGGATGACAGCTTCACTTTCAGACTTTTCACCCGCATAACTCATTATTATAGCCATTGCATCATCTATATTTTCAGCTTCGTCGAGCCGCGATATTGCCTGTGCATATGCTTCTTTGTCACCTTTAAATATTTCACCAATAAAGAGGAATTTGTCACTGAGACCTATTGCTTCTGATAAACTTTTTATGGGTTTTATCATAAGCAGATCTGACAGATCTTTTTCAGTTTTAATACCTATCGTTTGTTCACTATATAAGTCGGAAACAGGACTGAACTTATCTGCCACCATTCCTGGTTCTGCTGTTTTATCAGTAGCACCACGAGCTATAGTATTCTTTCCGGCTGAGGATGAAGAGGATCCTTCGGGTTTTGTAACTTTTTTCTTTTCTTCCGCCTGTACTATGACCGGTTCCTGCTTTATGTGTATTTCATGATTATCCTGCTGTTGAGAAGGCTGATTTTCATAATCAGGTTCCTTGTTTACGGGTTCACTGTAACTAAGACTTTTAAGAAGGGCTATAACTTCACCGGCGCTTCTGCATTTTGATTTAGCGAGTTCAACCTGTAAGGCTGGCACACCAGGATACTTCTTAAGATCATCAATTATTTCAGACGCTTCATTGAGATCTTTAATAATTAAATCGATGGTTGATTTGAAATCCATACGTTTTGATGTTAATATAACAAACCATTTTCTTTATTTTGCAAAAGTAACGATTATTCAGCAAGTCATCGATGAATAAAACTACAATTTAAGTTTTGACAACAGACATTCATTACAGATGGACTTTCTTGAAAATTCAGTAAGGCAGACCGGGAAAAAGGGTTCAATTGAGGTTATTACAGGTTCAATGTTTTCTGGTAAGACCGAGGAGTTGATAAGACGGTTAAGAAGAGCCCAGTTTGCAGGTCTGAAGGTGGAAATCTTTAAACCTTCGCTTGATAAGAGATATTCGGAAACAAGAGTCGTTTCACATGATGATAAATCTATCATTTCGACTCCTGTGGATCACGCGTCTGCAATTTTGCTTTTAGCCGGAAATGTAGATGTTGTTGGAATAGATGAAGCACAGTTTTTCGACAATTCCATTATTGATGTTTGTAATTCTCTGGCTGATAATGGTATAAGGATAGTGGTTGCGGGGCTTGATATGGATTTTATGGGAAAACCGTTTGGTCCTATGCCTGCTCTTCTCGCTGTTGCCGAATATGTTACAAAAGTTCACGCAATTTGTATGAGATGTGGAAATCTGGCCCAGTATTCCTTCAGAAAGTCAGAAGATGACCAGGTTGTTCTTCTTGGTGAGAAAAACCTGTACGAACCTCTTTGCAGAAATTGCTATAATCTGGCCTTAAACAAGTAAGTATTGAAACTCAGTTCATCAGATATTGCAAAGATTGTAGGCGGGAAACTGATTGGTCGTGCTGATCTTCTTGCTACTGAAGTAGTGACTGACACACGGCAGTTAAGTTTAACCGACGGTCTTCTTTATTTTGCTTTAAAAGGCAGGAATCACGATGGTCATTCTTTTATCGGCAACCTGTATCAGAAAGGTATCAGAATTTTTGTTGTGGAAAAGCTTCCTGCGGAAATTAAAAATTACAGCGAAGCGGCTTTCATATTAACTGCTGATACGGTTGAGGCATTGCAGAGCCTGGCATCGCACAGGAGGAAATCATTTATTTCGCCAATTATTGCTGTTACAGGTAGCGCGGGGAAGACTATTGTTAAAGAGTGGCTGGCTGATATTCTCGGTCTTACGACATCTGTTATC
>WSSedB1CaDRAFT_10000390_pt1 | contig 20043 bp, 15 predicted proteins | sample WetSurSB1Cattail_FD_9460 | JGI IMG/M metagenome (IMG submission 9460)
TTTCGAGCCGTACCAATTAGTTAACGGCTTGGAAGTAGTTCCCTGGGTACGGGAGCAGAGGCCAGACCTGATCCTGCTTGACCTGATGCTTCCAGGACGGGACGGACTGGAAATATGCAAGGAAATCCGTTCCTTTTCATCGGTGCCGATCATCATGACCACCGCACGGGTCGAAGAGATTGATCGCCTGCTGGGTCTGGAGCTCGGAGCCGACGATTACATCTGCAAGCCGTTCAGCCCCCGTGAAGTCGTTGCGCGGGTAAAAGCCGTTCTGCGCAGAACCGACGGCGGCGCAACCATCAAGGCAGCTGGGTTGGTACTGGATGAGTTGCGGTTACAAGCTACCTTGAACAAACAGGAGCTGGATTTAACCGCCGTAGAGTTTAAGCTACTGCAATTCCTTGCGGCCAATCCGGGACGCATCTATGGCCGACAGCAACTGATGGACCGGATTTATCCCGATGAACGTGTCGTTTCCGACCGCACCATCGACAGTCACATAAAAAAACTGCGCCGAAAGATTGCCACGGTCAACCCGAACGAAGAGCTGATTCATTCCGTATATGGTGTCGGTTACAAGTTTGAAAGCTAATTCCACGTTGGTGGATTTCCTCGTTTGACTTATTTGAGTCGTCACCTATAATGTCAATAGACGACAATTTAAGTTGAGAATCAAATCAATTCTCTCAGACCAGGCACCCCCCGCTGAAAGGAAATCCACCATGAAAGATCTTTACGAGACATTAAACGCGGATGGTTCGTTTCAGAATCTACTTGCTCTGCTGGAGACAGCAGGTTTATCCGACAAACTCAAGGAGCCGGGAGCAATAACCCTCTTCGCGCCCAACGACAAGGCATTCACGCGGTTTGATGTCGATGAAGTTACCAAGGAGAGGGACAAACTCATCGCACTTGCTGCCTATCATTTCGTCGAGGGGAGACTCACCGCAGCCGACATTTCCAAGGAAGAAACACTTCTTACGCTCAACGGAAAGTCTTTGACCGTGTTGGTTGAAAATGGCGTTCAGGTCATTGACAATGCTAAATACGTTGCCACCGACATCGAGTGTTCCAACGGCATCATTCATGTCATCGACAATGTGTTCTTACCTCAAACATCCGGCTGGTACTGCGGTTGTTGCTAGCAACCGCCACATGCAAAAAGAAAGATCCTCAACCATATAAGAGAAAGACAATGAATACAAAAAGCAGTACATGAGGTATTATTCAAGCAGCAATGCATTGAATGCATTACAAGCTATTGAACATCAAAAACAAAAAGCCCGCGGAGTACCGCGGGCTTTTTGTTTTTGATGCAAATTTGTACGTTTTAGCTCGCGATAGCATTTACGGGACAGGCGTCCACACAAGCGCCACAGTCGATACAGGTATCAGCGTCAATTACACGCTTTTCGTTCTTTTCGCTGATGGCGTTAACCGGGCAGGACTCATCACAGGCGCCGCAATTGATGCAATCGTCATTAATAGAATGGGCCATAATTTCACCTCCTTATAGGATATGATTCTTTAAGTTAAAAGCGAGGTTTTAATTACCACGCCGCCTAACAAATGTCCAGCAAAAAAAGGCAGGGTAAAGCAACGCATGTGTATACAATTTGGTGTAAACTTGTTGAATTAATCCTAGCGGTATTGTATAAATAAGGAGAATTTATTCAAGGAGGATACATCAGTGATAATAATGGCATTAAATTGCGGCAGTTCATCGGTTAAGTACCAGCTTTTTGATTGGAATCAGAAAGTAGTAGTGGCTAAAGGCATGGTTGAGCGAGTCACGATTGATGATTCGTACATCGTGCATGAAGTTCCGGGACGTGAAACGTTCAAAGATGAACATAACTGTCCCAATCACCAGGCCGCCATCGACCTCATCATCAAGACGGTTACCAGCCCGCAATATGGTGTTATCAAGAATGTCGTTGAGATTGCGGCTGTAGGTCACCGCGTTGTACATGGTGGAGAAAAGTTCACCTGTTCCGCGGTTATCGACGAAGACGTTATCAAAACAATCAAAGAGGTTCAGCACTTGGCGCCGCTGCATAACCCGCCCAATATTGAGGGCATCCAGGCTGCACATGCGCTCCTGCCAACCGTACCCCACGTAGCCGTTTTTGACACCGCTTTTCACCAGACCATGCCGGAGCAAGCTTTCATCTACCCGCTTCCTTTCGAATGGTATGAAAATCACCAGATTCGTCGTTATGGTTTTCATGGCACCTCGCACCTGTACGTTTCGAAACGCGCCGCCGCCCTGCTGGGCAAAAAAGCGGCCGACTGCAATCTCGTCACATTGCACATCGGAAACGGAGTTTCTCACTGTGCCATCAAGAACGGCATTTCGATCGACACCTCCATGGGACTCACCCCGCTGGAAGGCGCTATCATGGGAACACGCTGTGGCGACATCGATCCGGCAATCCCGATGTTCATGATGCAGAAAGAAAATCTCAGCGCCAAGGAAATTGATACCATCCTCAACAAGAAGAGTGGTATTTTGGGCATCACGGGACGTTTCTCCGATCGCCGTGACGTGTCAGAACATGCCGGAAGAGACAAGCGCTGCAAACTTGCCATGGAAATCGAAGCATATCGCATCAAGAAATACATTGGTTCCTATATGGCAATCGTGGGCAAGCTTGATGCCGTGGTCTTCACCGCCGGCGTTGGCGAGATGAGCGTCGAAACCCGCGAAATGGTGCTTGATGGACTGGGACACCTGGGCTTAATTATTGACAAAGAGCGCAATAATGTCAGGACCCGCAAAAAAGAAACCTTAATCACTACTGATGACTCACCAGTTAAGGCATTTGTTATTCCGACCGACGAAGAGCTTGTCCTGACGGAAGATGTTGCCGCAATCCTGAACGGTACCTATGCCGACCACATGAAATTCGAATATTCATTCTCTCATCCGAGTTTTGTGAGAAAATAATTTTATAAAATTTGTTGTAGAAACAGAAAAGCCAGCAAAAAGCCGGCTTTTCTGTTTCTACTGTTTATTCAACCATCCATGACCTACATCTTCAGCTCATCTTTCAATCCTTCAATTACAGCTTTAACTTCACCAACCATCTCGTCTGCTTGCGGCGATTTTTCATGTTTCAGGTAAAGCTGAAAATAGCGCACGGCATCCTTCAAACGCTCTTGATCCATGCAGATTCCGCCCAATGCCAAATACGCCATACTGAAGGTGGGATCGATCCGGATTGCCAGGCAGCATTCCTCCTCGGCCTCTTCCAGTTCATCCATATCGTAGTAAAGTTCGCCCAAATTGAAGTGAGCCGCCGGGTCATCAGGATCAATTTCGATCCCCTTGCGGTAGGCATCCACTGCTCCTTCAACATTGTCCTGGCCATATAGCGCATCACCAAGGGCATTCCAGGCAAACACGTTCTCCGGCTCAATTTCCAGAGCTTGCCGGAAAAGCCCTATGGCTTCTTCGCCTTGATCGCGATTTGAATGCACCAGACCGATGCTTACGAGTATATCGGCATCCTGGGGATCAAGCTCCCGTGCCCGGTTATAGCTGGCAATAGCTGCATCATGCTGACCTGCCTCAAACAACAAATCGCCATAAGAAGTCAACGCGTCAATATCATCGGGGCTCAGCTTTAATCCTTCCCGGTACGAATTAACTGCATCATCGATAAGACCGTCCTCTGCAAGCGCATCTCCCAGGTAAAAAAAACCATCGGAATTGTTTGGATTGTTCTTGGTATATGCCTCAAAAAGAGCACGCGCTGCACATGCATCACCTGCCTCCAACAGATTGATTCCCTGAATAAGGGTATTGTCCGGCATTGTGTCACTCATTAATCGTCTCCTTCCTGTATTCAGCACCACTTCATGTAACTGGTTTTAAGAAGATAGCAGACACACAGCGGCATTTCCACCTTATATCACCAACTAAACTCTTTTACTTCCAAGAAAATGTGCACTATACTTGAGTAAAAAAATACCAATGGACATCTTAATGAAAGACAATCACCATACTATAGGTTTGCGCACTCTTGAGGATATAAGCTCGATCATCCTTCATTCCCATAATCTTCAGGAAACATTGGATAATATCGTTACTATTGTGGCCAAACGGATGCGAACGGACGTCTGTTCAATCTACCTGCTGAAGAAGGAGACTGACGTACTGCTTCTCAAAGCCACAAAAGGTCTTTCAAAGGCATCGGTAAACCGCACGTCCATGAAAATCAACGAGGGGCTCAGCGGACTTGTGGTGGAAAGCCGCGGCATGGTCATGACCGATAACGCCCCTTTGCACCCCCGTTACAAATACTTCAAGGAGACCAGGGAAGAAAAGTTCCTCTCTTTTCTCGGTCTGCCGTTGTTTGAGCGTAATACACCAATTGGAGTGATTACCATTCAGACTTGCGAAGCTCGCCGTTTCAATGACGATGAAATCAGCGCCCTGCGTACCATCTCGTTTCAGGTCGGCAGTATCATCCACAATGCTCGCCTTTTGGATTCTATTCAGAGCAAAGAGCAGGAACGTGCCTGGCTTGAACAAGAGCTGACGAAGGCTAAAAATGGTTCTACATCAGACAGCAAACAGGCCGCCGCCCCCGACCGGCAGCCGGCGAAGGCCAAAATGCTGCAGGGAACGGCCGCATCAACCGGTTTCAGGCGAGGCAAAGTCTACATCCTTGACCGTTTCAGCGACAAGGTCGTCAAGGTTGCCAAAGTTGGCTCAAAGGCAGAGGAGCAGCGAAAATTCGCTACCGCGCTTGAAAAAGTCAAGATTCAGACTATCTATATGGAAAAGCGGGTCAGTGAAAAACTTTCCGAGGATGATGCTTCCATCTTTCATACCCATCTGATGATACTTGAGGATCGCAGTTTTTCAACAAAAGTCACTGACCTTATCAACCAGAACGTCGGCGCCACGAAGGCTGTGCATGACGTTGTGCACCATTATATTCAGGCATTTGCGGCAATGGATGACCCCTATTTGCGTGAACGTTCAGCAGATATGGAGGACATTGGCCGCAGAATCATTGACGCACTGGAAGGTAATGACAACACCTCGCTGAAACTAAAGAAAAAACGGATTATTGTGGCGGACGAGATTTTTCCCTCCGACTTGGCAATGCTGGACCATGACAAGATCATCGGCATCGTAACCGAAAAGGGAAACATCTATTCCCACGCCGCCATCATGTCAAAATCGCTGGGAGTTCCGGCCATTGTGGGTATTCAGGGACTCATGGATGCCACTAATGTCAAGGACCAGATCATTGTTGACGGTACCTCGGGTTTTGTCTTCATCAATCCGGACAATGCAATAATCCAGGAATATGATCGTTTGGAGCAAGGCTATGACAGCCGTCAGAAGGAACTTGATGAACTGCGCGACCTAGCGGCAATAACCACAGACGGTACATCCGTTACGCTCAACGCCAATATCGGACTTCTCTCCGATGTTCGGTTGGCCACTATACATGGTGCGGAAGGAGTCGGACTCTACCGGACCGAATTCCCCTACATGGCCCGTTCATCCTTCCCCACCCGTTTTGAACAGGCTACGCTCTATAAGAAAATTCTGGTGGCTTTTCCCGGCCAGAACGTCAACATCCGCACACTGGACATCGGCGGCGACAAGGGACTTCCTTACTTCCACCTTCCCCACGAAGACAACCCGTTCATGGGTTTACGTTCCATCAGGCTTTTACTGGAACAGCAGGATATTTTCAAGGAGCAACTGGCAGGTATCCTGATAGCAGCTGATGCCGGCAATCCAACAATCATGTTTCCGCTGATATCAAGTATCGATGAAATAAGGGAGATCAAGAAGATACTTGCCGATGTTAAGAACGAACTGGAACATCAGGGCTATGTTCTGAACAAAAATATCCCGGTGGGTATCATGATCGAAATTCCGGCTGCGGTTCAGATTATCGAGTTTTTAATTGATGAGGTTGATTACGTCAGTATAGGCACCAACGACCTGATCCAGTATACCCTGGCAGCTGATCGCAACAATGCGCGGATGAAACAGCACTACAATCCACACCATCCGGCAGTGCTTCACTCTATAAAACGGATTGCCGATGCCGCCGGAAAGGCAGGCAAGAAGGCCTCGGTCTGCGGAGAAATGGCTTCAGACCCACTTAACGCCTTGATGTTGATGGGGATGGGACTTCACGAATTCAGTCTTTCGGCTCCCAGTATTCCGGTGGTTAAACAGGCCATTCGCGATCACTCGTTGGAAGAATGCCGTGATCTGGCGGACACAATCCTCAGCTGCCGCACCAGTGAAGCGATTGTAGCGACCATGACCAAAGCGCGCGAAACCTTGAAGTTAATGGGTTAAGGACCGCACCCTTTGTGTTTGCATAGGCAGGTAAGTATCAACACTATCAAAACGTTTCCTGAAACGTGCGACTTATCAGTAACTCGATGTTACCTGGACACATGCCGGAAACCACCTCTGTCATGAGGACCGATACGCAAGCTCGACGTAGCGAGAAAAACTTCCCGTAGGAATATGATCAATCCCAAAACCAGTACCAGCATTGCCAGGATAAAAAGGAGCGCAATAGGAAGTGATATGTTGAATTGTAAGAAATTGCCGAGAAAAAGAATGGCGATAACAGCACATACCATGATGGCAGTCGTGGTACAGAGGGTGATTGCGGTGTTGATAAGTTTTGCCCGGTGAGAAAGTGTCGCAAGATCAGCATGAAGATTTGAGGTGTTCTCACTGGCAGCGCTCTCAAGCCTGCCTTCCAGGAGACGGGCACGATCGATAATGCGTGCAAGCCTGTTTGTCATGACAGTCATCATAGCCGCTATTGCGGTGAGCAAAAATGCCGGTGCTACGGCAAGTTGGATAACGTGCGTCACCACGCCCACATTACTCAGTTCATTCATTGATAACTCTGCCTCCGCTAAGAATCCAAATCAAAGTTATTTTAATGTCCGACAACTCTTTCCTGGTCGAATAAACACCCAACACCTGTTATCAGTTGCCATCAGGCAGGAGGCGGGATTACTCCCGCCTTCCTCCCGTGCTACCATGCATACAGGTTACAGGGTCTTCCCCGCCACCTCCGCAAACAGCTTCAACTTCTCCATCATGATGGCAAACTTTAACGGTTTGAGTGATTGTGGTCCATCACTTGATGCATTTTCCGGGTCAGGATGAACCTCGACCATAAGACCATCTGCCCCAGCCGCCACTGCGGCATAACACATGGGCGCCACATAGTGGTGGTTGCCGGTGCCGTGCGAGGGATCAATAACCACCGGCAGATGGGTTTTTCCCTTTAGCACGGGTATGGCTGAAAGATCAAGGGTGTTGCGGGTGGCTGTCTCGAAGGTGCGGATGCCACGCTCGCACAAGATCACAGACTGGTTTCCCTCACTCATGATATACTCGGCGCTCATCAGGAATTCCTGTATAGTCATGGACATGCCCCGCTTGAGCAGCACAGGTCTTTTCAATTGGCCGACTTTTTTCAGCAAGGCAAAGTTTTGTGAGTTACGTGCGCCGATCTGCAGCATATCGGAATACTCGGCAACCAGTTCGGCCGTCTCGGGGTTGACTACCTCGGTAACAAACGGTAATCCGGTTAGTTCGCGCGCCTTGGCTAGCAGTTTAAGACCTTCCTCCTCCATCCCCTGAAAGGAATAGGGCGAGGTGCGCGGCTTGTATGCTCCCCCCCGCAGCATCTGTGCTCCGGCTTTCTTGACCGCCTCGGCCGACTCGATAATCTGTTGTTCGTTTTCCACCGAACAGGGGCCCGCCATGACGATCAATCGGTCGCCGCCAATTGTGAGGTTCTCGTTGATCCGCACGACACTTGCTTCTTTCTTGACCTCTTTTGAGGCCAGTTTGTATGGCTCCAGAATCGGTACAACGTTTTCAACTCCATGCATGGATTCCACCTTCTGCAGCACCGCCTTGCCGCGTTCGTCTCCGATAGCACCGATAACATCCCGAGTTGAACCATGAATAACATGGGGTTTATACCCTAGTTCCCTGATGCGCTTCAACACCTCATCTCGATCTTTTTTTGCCGCCCCTGCCTTCATAACGATAATCATTTTCTGCTCCCTTTTCCCACAAAACAAAAAAGAGCCGGAAGGTTTTCCCCGGCTCTTGCCTCCGCACCTGGTGCGGCTAAAAAACAAAGCCGGGAAGACTTCCGTCTGCCCGGCTTTGTGGTGTGTGATGTTTTCGCTTCGTTTACTTACACCCTTGCCCCGGCAGACGGCTTAAAATAAAAGCCATACCAAAAGTAAAAGGAATAAGTCGTAAAAAAGCGATTTGAATTCATAGCCGACACTAAATCACAGCCATCAAAAGGTTGTCAAGAAAAAATCCGGATTTCAGCCAACTCATCGGCAACCTTCACCAGATTAGGTAAGTCAGGCTTTGTCAGGATGTGGTTGGCACCCAAACCAATCCATTTTCGTTTGTTGTCTTCCGAGGCCAGCGAAGAGAAAATGACCACCGGCAGGTCCTTGAGCACTTCATTCTTACGGATCAGTGATGTGAGATGCAACCCGTCCATCTGCGGCATTTCCACGTCGGTGATCATCAGGCTCAGACTGTTTCTTATGTCCGACCCGTCCCGGTTGCTGCATTCAATCTTTTTCTGAATCATCTCCCAAGCCATTGCGCCGTTCTCGGCCTCTTCCACAATGTACCCGGCGGCGCGCAGCGAGCCGCACATGGTGTGGCGAATAAACAGCGAGTCGTCGGCAACAAGTATCGTTCTCTGTGCGCGGTTTGCGTTCGGCTCCCGTTCCAGCAGTTCAGCGCTGTCGAGCGGCTTAAGGGCGCTCTGGGAGCAGAGTTCTCCAACAATCTTCTCGAAATCCAACAACAGGATAATGCGGTCCTCCATTTTAACCAGACCGGTTACCTGCTCACTGTGCACCGACCGTGATGGCGCCTCCACGTTCTTCCAGGAAATCCGGTAGATGCGGGAAACCGAGTGTACCAGGATCCCGACCATCAGATTGTTGAACTCAAGCACCACGACCCGGTCTGCCTGCAGATCGCCAGTATCCTTGCCAAGAACCTGGGCAAGATTGATGATCGTAATAACCTTGTCGCGCAACTTGATCATCCCCTCAACGCCCGGCTTGGCATTCACCACCTTTGACATCTGCGGCAATCTGATGATTTCGCGCACTTTGGCAACATTGACCCCATAATAGCAGGGGATCACATTTCCGTGCCAATCCATTTCATCGATTCTGAACTCGACGATTTCCAATTCATTTGTATCGCTTTCCAGCAGAATCTTATTGTTCTTGTTCATATTCGAATCCCCCCTGAAATCTACCGGAACTATACTTCACATGCCACTGTTTAGTAAATCGTCTATTCCATTAAAAACTTTACCTAAACCCCAAATCTACCAACCTTGACACGCCATCATGCCTATGCTAGCCTTAACCTTCCGCAATTCCAAACCTTTGGAGTCAAGTATGGCTTATCCCGATTTTACTGCATTTCAGACGCTTTCCCTTAAGGGCAACCTGATTCCCGTTTACCGGGAAATCATGGCGGACATGGATACGCCGGTCACCGCTTTCCGCAAGCTGGATGATGGCCGTTTTTCCTTTCTGCTGGAAAGTATCGAGGGTGGTGAAAAATGGGGACGCTACAGCTTTCTCGGCTCCAATCCATCAATGATCGTGCGTTCCAAGGGCAACTGCGTCGAAATCATCGAGAATGGCAAAACGACCTCCCTGACCAGCGATGACCCACTGGGGTGCATCCGCGATATCATGGCTCGTTTCACCCCCGTTGAGGTGGAGGGTTTGCCGCGCTTTTTCGGTGGAGCCGTCGGCTATCTCGGCTATGACATGGTCCGTCACTTCGAATACTTGCCCACAACAAAACCGGCTGTCATTGACGCCTATGATTCGTACCTGCTGATAACCGATACCATCGTGATTTTCGACACCATGAGTCAGAAGATCAAGGTGGTTTCCAACGCACACATCACCGAAGGCAAATCTCCTCAAGTAGCCTATGACGAGGCTGTCGCCAATATCGATGCAATCGTGAAGTTGCTGCGGATGCCGCTTCCCGTCATTGCGGTGCCCCCGACCGAAAAACGCACCGAACTGTGTTCCAACATCAGCCGGGAAGAATACGAGGCCGCGGTGGAAAGGGCCAAGGAATACATCCGGGCCGGAGACATCATTCAGGTTGTCCCCTCGCAGCGTTTCAGCGGCGATTTGTCAGCCGATCCCTTTGACATCTATCGCGTTATGCGCACGTTAAACCCTTCTCCCTACATGTTTTTCCTGAGAATGGACAACACCATCATCGCAGGCGCTTCGCCGGAGGTCATGGTGCGCAAGGAGGGTACCCGGGTTGAATTACGCCCCATTGCCGGCACTCGTCCACGGGGCGCCACTTTCGAAGAAGACGTCCAACTGGCCACGGAGTTGCTGGCCGATCCTAAAGAGCGAGCCGAACATGTCATGCTTGTCGACTTGGGCAGGAACGATCTGGGACGGGTATGTGAAACCGGCAGCGTGAAAGTGTCGGAATTGATGGTTATCGAACGCTACTCACACGTCATGCATATCGTTTCCAATGTTCAGGGAGAACTGAAACCGGACTGTGATGCCTTCGACCTCGTGCGAGCCACGCTCCCGGCGGGTACGCTTTCGGGCGCGCCCAAAATCAGGGCCATGCAGATTATTGACGAACTGGAACCGGTTCGCCGTGAGATTTACGGCGGTTCGGTCGGCTACTTCTCATTTTCCGGAAACATGGACTTGGCCATAACCATCCGTACCCTGGTCATCAAGGATGGCAAGGTGCATCTCCAGGCGGGTGGCGGCGTTGTTGCCGACTCCGATCCGGCGGCGGAATGGCAGGAAACGGTCAACAAGGCCATGGCAGCACGCCGGGCGATCGAAATCGCCGAGGGAGGATTGGAATAACATGCTTTTGATGATCGACAACTATGACTCCTTCACCTTCAATATCGTCCAGTATTTCGGCCAGCTGGGACAGGATGTGCAGGTGCATCGCAATGACAAGATAACCCTTGATGAGATCGAAAAACTGCAACCGGAACGGCTTGTAGTTTCCCCTGGCCCCTGCTCACCTGAAGAAGCCGGAATTTCCGTTGCAGCCATCACGCACTTTGCCGGGAAAATTCCAATCCTGGGCGTCTGCCTCGGCCACCAGGCCATCGGCGCCGCGTTCGGCGGCAATGTGGTTCGCAGCATATCATTGATGCACGGCAAAACATCTCCCATCCATCATGATGAAAAAGAACTCTTCAAGGGGGTGCCCAATCCCTTCCAGGCCACCCGTTACCACTCCCTGGTGGTTGATCGCCCCACCCTGCCCGAGTGTCTCGAGGTAACCGCCTGGGTGGATAACGGCGAGATCATGGGACTGCGCCACAAACAGCTCCCTCTCTGGGGGGTACAGTTCCATCCCGAATCGATCCTTACCGAAGGGGGCATGGACATCCTCAAAAATTTCCTCCGGATCAGCGCACCCTGAAACATATGCGGCTTGGTGTGATTCATCCTATTCTGTCAGGATAATAACCTGGTTTTATCTTTTTTTTCGGGGGGAAGGTTGCATATTCCCCCTGTATTTTTTATAGTGCGTAATTGTAAATAATTCCAGGAACGGTATTTCGACACATGACCAAAGAACTTGCCAAGGGCTATGAACCCCACGATGTTGAAAAAAGATGGTACGCGGAATGGGAACAAAACGGTTACTTCCACGCCGCAGCCACATCCGATAAAAAGCCATACTCCATAGTTATCCCTCCCCCCAATGTTACCGGTGCCCTGCACATGGGGCACGCCCTCAACAACACACTGCAGGACATTCTCTGTCGCTGGAAGCGGATGCAGGGATACAACGTGCTCTGGATGCCGGGCACCGACCATGCCGGCATAGCCACCCAGAACGTAGTTGAGCGTCAACTGGCGGCCAATGGACAGGACCGCCATGATCTGGGACGGGATGCCTTTATCGAGCGTGTCTGGAAGTGGAAGGCCGAATCGGGCGGACAGATCATCGGCCAGTTGAAACGTCTGGGCGCCTCCTGCGACTGGGATCGTGAACGTTTTACCATGGATGAGGGGCTTTCCAGAGCAGTGCGCACGGTATTCGTGAAACTGTACCAGGATGGGCTGATCTACCGCGACAACCGCCTGATCAACTGGTGCCCCCGTTGTCACACGGCCCTCTCGGACATCGAGGTCGAGCACGAAGACAAAAAAGGGCATCTCTGGCATATCCGCTATCCGGTAGCCGGAGAACCGGGACGTTTCGTTACCGTGGCAACCACCAGGCCCGAGACCATGCTGGGCGATACTGCGGTTGCGGTTCACCCCGAGGATGAGCGTTACGCTGACCTGATCGGCAAAAAAGTGATCCTGCCGCTGCTCAACCGCGAGATCCCGGTTGTGGCGGACGGGTACGTGGAACGCGAGTTCGGGACCGGCGTGGTCAAGATCACCCCGGCACACGACTTCAACGACTTCGAGGTTGGTCTGCGCCACGGTCTCGACAAGATCAACGTTCTGGATGAATCCGGCATCATCAATTCCGCCGGTCACCAGTATGAGGGAATGGATCGCTTTGCCGCCCGCACCCGCATCGTAGCCGAGCTGGAAGAAGCAGGTCTACTGGAAAAAATCGAGGATCACGCCATGTCGGTCGGCGGCTGCTACCGCTGCAAGACCGTGGTGGAACCGTATCTGTCGTTGCAATGGTATGTCAAAGTTGCTCCGCTTGCCGACAGGGCACTTAAAGCTGTTAAGGAAGGAAAGACTCGTATCCTACCGAAACAGTGGGAAAATACCTACTATGACTGGATGGAAAACATCCGCGACTGGTGCATCTCGCGCCAGATCTGGTGGGGGCACCGCATTCCGGCCTGGTTCTGCGACCATTGCGGCGCGGTTACCGTGGCCATGGATGCCCCGACAAGCTGCTCCGGCTGCGGCAGCGATGAACTCCGCCAGGAAACCGACGTGCTCGACACCTGGTTTTCCTCGGCCTTGTGGCCTTTTTCCACCATGGGATGGCCTGATCGGACCGAAGAACTGAAGACGTTTTACCCTACCTCCTGCCTGATAACCGGCTTTGATATCCTCTTTTTCTGGGTGGCCCGCATGATGATGATGGGGTTGCACTTCATGGAGGAGGTTCCCTTTGCGGATGTCTACATCCATGCCCTGGTGCGTGACGCTCAAGGGCAGAAAATGTCAAAATCAAAGGGAAACGTGATCGACCCGCTGACGATCATTGACCAATACGGCACTGATGCCTTCCGTTTCACTCTGGCCGCCTTTGCCGCCCAGGGCCGGGACATAAAGCTGGCCGAAGAACGCATTGCCGGGTACCGCAACTTCTGCAACAAGGTCTGGAATGCCGCCCGTTTCACGCTCATGAACCTGGACGGCTTTAATCCTGACGCCATAGCATTCGAAGAGCTCTCCTTCTCCCAGGGAGATCGCTGGATTCTGCACCGCCTCAACGAAACCGCACGGATGGTTGATGAAACCCTGACCGGCTATCGCTATAACGAAAGCGCTACGGCTCTCTATCAGTTCACCTGGAGCGAATTCTGCGACTGGTATCTGGAACTTTCCAAGCAGGATCTCTACAACGGCACGCCGGAGCGCAAACAGACTAGCCAGTACGTTCTCTGGTATATTCTGGACCACCTTCTGCGAATGCTGCACCCCTTCATGCCCTTCATCACCGAGGAGATCTGGCAGGCATTGCCGGGAACCAAAACAACGCCCACTATCATGCAAGCCCCCTACCCGGCCCCGCTTGTGGAGCGAAGCTTCCCTGAAGAGGCAGCTGCCATGGAACGGGTTATGGAAGTCATCAGCGCCATCCGCAATATCCGTGGCGAAATGGAAGTTCCTCCCAGCAAACAGATTGCGGTAATCCTCTCCTGTTCCAGCCAGGAGAGCCTCGATTTGATGCAGGCAAGCAAAAGTGCCATTATCAACCTGGCACGCATTTCCGAGCTGACCATTGGCCAAGAGATGGAAAAACCCGAGGACGCCTCCATCCAGGTAGCCGGCGACGTACAAATATTTGTACCGCTGCGTGGACTGGTCAATGTTGAGGAAGAGGAACGGCGCCTGACTAAGGAAATCGCCAAGATCGAGAAAGAAATCGAGATGTTCTCGAAAAAGCTGCAGAACCCCAGTTTCGTGGATCGCGCACCGGCCGAGGTGGTTGCCAAGGAGCGCGAGAAACTGGCCGAAGTAACCGGGAAGAAGCGGGTGCTGGAAGAGAGTCTTGAAAAGATCAGAAGCCTGAAATAAGCCGGTGTGCTTCACATCGCCAGGAATTTTCGTAAGGATAGTCATGCAGATAAAGAGTGTTGCCATATTTGCCAAAGTACACGACCCCCGCTGCCAGGATGTGGCCACCAAGTTGATCAGTTGGCTGGAACAAAAAAAACGCATCCATCTGATAGAGGAACATTTGGCGCGCCATCTTAACCGTAACGATGGCATGACTCGAGATGAGATTCTAGAACGGGCCGAACTGGTGGTGGTACTGGGAGGCGACGGGACTCTTCTCTCGATTGCCAGGCTTTTCTATGGCAAGGAGATTCCCATCCTGGGGATCAATCTGGGTAACCTCGGTTTTTTGACTGAGGTTACAGTTGAGGAACTCTACCCCGAGTTGGAGCGTTGCCTGAAGGGCACCCATCGTACTTCACAGCGGATGATGCTGGAGGTTACGGTGCTGCGGGAGGGCAAACCAATTGAAAAATGGCCTATACTCAACGAAATCGTAATCAACAGGCTTGGCGTTCTGGCCCGCATCGTCAACCTGAAAACAGAAATTGACCATCATGTCCTCACTAAATTTAAAGCCGATGGCCTGATCGTCTCGACACCCACTGGTTCCACCGGCTATTCCATGTCCGCTGGCGGCCCGGTCATCCATCCCCAGGTAGGTTGCATCGTCATTACCCCCATCTGCCCCCACACTCTGACCAACCGCCCCATTGTGGTAACCGATGAATCAATCATTTCCATCACCGTCGCCTCTTCCCAGGATGACAAGGTCTACCTGACCATGGATGGCCAAGTGGGTTTCGATCTTCTGGAGGGCGATAAGGTAGAAATCCGTAAAGCCCCTTCAAGCACCAATCTGGCCATACCTCAAAACCAGGACTTTTTTGGAGTATTGAGAAGAAAACTGAATTGGGGAGATCGATAAAAGACGGGTCAAGGTTCGGGTTCGAGGTTTTTAACCGCGAACCACGAACCCTGAACTGCGAACCAGCTAACGAGGTTATATGCTGACAGACCTGTCCATCACAAATGTAGCTATCATCGATTCGCTGCATCTCGTATTCAGGCCGGGGCTGACCATGCTGACCGGCGAAACCGGTGCCGGAAAATCGATCATCATCGATGCCGTGGGTCTGATCATGGGTGGCCGCGCATTCGCCGAGCTAATTCGCTCCGGCGAGGATGAGGCCGTGGTGGAGGCGCTCTTCGACATTTCCGGACTGCCGGAAGTTGTACAACTGCTGGAGAACTCCGGCTTCGAATGTGGCAGTGATCTGCTCATAAAACGCTCCATCTCGCGCTCTGGAAAGAACCGCATCTTCATCAACGGCAGCATGGCCACCCTTGCCCTGCTGACCGACATCTCCCGCCGCTTGGTCAACATTTATGGCCAGCACGAATCCCAGACTCTGCTAAGACCTGAAAATCAGCTCCAGCTGCTGGATGCTTTTGCCGGAAACAACGCCCGGCGTGAAGCTTTTGCCACGCTCTACCGGGAACTCCAGGAAGTTCAGGAACGTCTTGAACGGATAGACGAACTGGAGCGGGAAATATCCCGCAAACTTGATCTGCTGTCGTATCAATCGGAAGAGATCGCTGCGGCTGAGTTATGGGATGGCGAGGACGAAGAACTTGAGGAACAGCGCCAGCTGCTGGCCAATGCGGAAAAACTGGGAACAACCAGCGCCGAGGCCTTTGAATTGCTCTATGGAAGCGATGGAGCTTTGTTGGGAAACCTCCAACGGATCAGCACCTCCATCCGCACGATTGCTGCCATCGACCATTCCCTGGCTGAACTGGCCACCTCGCTGGAAAACTGCTACCTGCAACTGGAAGATGCTGCCATCGAATTGCGGACCTACTCTACGCGGGTGGAGGCCGACCCGCTCTCCCTGCAACAGGCAGAGGACCGCCTCGATCAGATCAACCGGCTCAAACGCAAGTACGGTGCGACAATTACCGATATCCTGACATTCAAACAGCAGGTTGACGAAGAGCTGGAGCAGCTCCGTAGCCATGCGCAGGACAGGGAGACGCTACAGATTGAGCGCGACAAACTGGACAGAGAGTTGCGGAAACTGGGTATCGAGTTGACCAGGCACCGTACTGCCGCTGCCCGCGAACTGAAACAGGCGCTGGAACAGGAAGTTCGCCAATTGGCCATGAAAAACGCCATCATAGAGGTAGTTCTGACACCACTGGACGACGCCCGGCCGAGCGGTTTTGAGCGTGTTGAGCTGTTCTTTTCCCCCAATGCAGGCGAACCACCACGTCCCCTGGCCAAGATTGCTTCGGGGGGTGAACTGTCTCGCCTGATGCTGGCATTCAAACAGGTTTTACCCGAGGGAGATGTTCCTACCCTGGTGTTCGATGAGGTTGACAGCGGCATCGGTGGAGCAACATCGGAAACCGTGGGCAGGAAACTGAAAAAGGTCGCTGGGCGTCAGCAGGTACTCTGCATCACCCACCTCCCCCAGGTGGCGGTTTTCGCCGACCATCACCTGCAGGTGGAAAAGCGCATCGGCAACGGCCGGACAGCCACCACCGTCACCCCGTTGGACGGGACAGCACGCGCAGAGGAAATCTCCCGCATGCTTGGGGGCGCCGTTATCACTGACACGACCCGCCGTCACGCTGGAGAGATGCTGGCAACTGCTGCACAAGCTCCGGCGTCATGACTGCCCCCATCACCATTTGTGTCAGCGCCTGTTTGCTGGGCGAACAAGTCCGCTATGACGGCGGCCACAAACACGATTCCTACATCACCAATATCCTGGGGCGCTTCTTCCGTTTTGTGTCCGTCTGCCCCGAAGTCGGTTGCGGGCTGCCCATACCTCGTGAACCGATGCGCCTGGAGGGTGATCCAGCCGCGCCACGCCTGATGACCACCAGGAGCCGTCTGGATAAAACCAGCCAGATGCTTGCGTACTGCAACGCGAAGGTTGTGGAATTGGAGCAGGAGGATCTGTGCGGCTTTATCTTCAAAAAGAATTCACCCAGTTCAGGGCTCTACCGGGTCAAGGTTTACAACAACGGCATGCCGGTCAAAAGCGGCAGCGGGCTGTTCGCTAGCACGCTGGTGCGGCATTTTCCACTGTTGCCGGTGGAGGAAGAGGGGCGGCTGAACGATGCCCCAATCCGCGAAAACTTCCTTGAACGGGTCTTTAGCTATCGCCGCTGGAAGGATTTTCTGGGGTGCAGTCCCGACATCGGCGGCCTGGTGGAGTTTCACACCAGGCACAAACTGCTGATCATGTCCCACAGTGTTCAACTGTACCGCCAAATGGGCACCTTGGTGGCCCATGCCCGGGAGATGAACAAAAATGATCTGTTTGCAACCTACGAAGAACAGTTCATGAAAGCTATGGTCCTGCACGCATCGGTCAAGAAACAGACCAATGTGCTGATGCATGCCATGGGGTATTTCAAGCGCGACCTGAACCGCGCCGAAAAAGAGGAATTGCTCCAAGTGATCAACCAGTACCATGATCAGCTGGCGCCACTGATCGTGCCACTGACTCTGCTGAAGCATTATGTCAACAAATACGATCACCCTTACCTGAAACAGCAGGTCTATCTCTCACCGCACCCGGCCGAGCTGATGCTGCGCAACCATGTCTGAACACCCTGTTCAAAACGCACCGAAGCATCACGAGGATTGCGCCATGCAATTCCGCCCCTCACTGATTACCAAGCTTACCCTGGCAATATCCGTGATCCTGATCGGATTCATGGGAATTCTCGATTATATCAATCTCGGAAATTTTCGTAACGTGATGATTGAATATGCAACGACCAACGCCGATCAGGTGGCCGAGATTATCAAACAAAGCACCTACGATGCCATGCTGAAAAACGATAAGGACAGCCTGTATCGCATGGTCGGCCGCATAGCCCAAAGCAACAGCATCGAACGTATCCGGCTGATAAACCGGGACGGCACGGTGGCGTTTTCCAATATCAAGGAAGAGATCGGTAGCACCATCAATAAATCCGCTGAACGGAACATCACGGATCTTGTTGCGGCTGACCAGCGCAAACTCCCGGCTCCCAGAAACCGCAGCAGGATCTACCAGGCAAGCAATGGGCAAGAAGTACTGGGTTTTACCAAGGCGATTTACAACCAGCCGGGCTGTTCAACCGTGGCATGCCATTTTCACCGCAATGAGGACGCGGTCCTGGGCGTGCTGGATATATCCATCTCGCTGGAAAGCCTTCGTAAAAAGTCCAATGAATACCGTCTTCAGTTTATCGTCATGACCTGCCTGCTCCTGCTGTTGATCGGCGTTCTGATAACCTTCCTGGTACGGCGTCTGGTCAACCGGCCAGTGCAACGCCTGATGCAACATACAGCCCAGGTAGCGTCGGGTAATCTGGCTGCCCGGGTTTCAGCCGCCTCCCGGGACGAACTGGGAGAGCTCTCCGTCGCATTCAACCAGATGACGGAAAACCTCCTGAAAGCGCGCGAAGAAATCAACCAGTGGGCCATCAGCCTGGAGCATAAAGTGGAGCAACGCAGCCGTGAGATAAAGCTCATGGAGGCGCAGTTGCACCGTTCGGAGAAACTGGCTTCGCTGGGCAACCTTGTGGCCGGCATTGCCCACGAGATAAACAACCCGCTGACCGGTGTACTGCTTTACGCTTCAATCCTGGACCAGGACAAACGCCTTGATCCGCTGCTCAAGCAGGATCTGGACAGGATCATTGCCGAAACCCGCCGCTGCGCCGATATCGTCAAGCAATTGCTGGAATTCTCCCGTGAAGCGGTCCCCCACAAGGATGCGGTTTCCGTCAACACCCTGCTGGACAAGGTCATCGGTCTTCTGCGCCATCAACCGGGTTTCCGCAACATAACCATTACCTGCCGTTATAATGAAGGTTTGCCGGATGTTTCCGTCGATCCCAGCCAAATCCAGCAGGTGTTTGTCAACCTCTTTATCAACGCCTGCCACGCCATGCCCGAGGGCGGCGCCATCGAGGTGGGCACATCCCTGTCCGGCGATGGCAATTTTGTCCGCGTCGGGATCAAAGACAACGGTTGCGGCATTGCCGAAGAGCACTTGGGCAGGATATTCGATCCCTTCTTCACCACCAAGACCGAAGGAACCGGTTTAGGGCTTTCCATTTCCTATGGCATCGTTGAAAACAATGGCGGGACAATCGAGGTAAAAAGTGTGGAGGGAGTCGGGAGCACCTTCACGGTTGCGCTGCCGGTTATGGGGGAGGCGAAGCAGGTCAAGGTGGAGGCTAAGGAGGCTCGTAGTTCATGCGAGTCGAGCGCCGCGACAAGAGAGGTGATTGGATAGATGCCGAGATTTAAAGCTTGCGTTTTCCTCCTAAAGTATATATATACATTAAGTCTTGCAGCCGGAGGGTAGCACCTGTATGGCACCTCTCCCGGTCTTCTCGTATGTAGTATTACCCAGCAATCAACAGGGAAAGGAATCCTTTCCCTGTTTTTTATCCTGTACGGAAGTATCACGTTGGGGTTGTAGCTCAGTCGGTTAGAGTGCCAGCCTGTCACGCTGGAAGTCGCGGGTTCGAGCCCCGTCAACCCCGCCATTCACGAAAAGAGTATCAACCTTGCGGTTGATACTCTTTTTCATTTCCAAAGCGTTTGACTCTTCGTTTTCAGTAAACGGCGGCTGAATCCCCGCCCACAGGACGGGGCTTTGCTAATGCCCCCTGGAAGGGGGCTGCTCAGCGATTTTCGCAAAGATGTTGCTG
>WSSedB1CaDRAFT_10000391_pt1 | contig 20038 bp, 15 predicted proteins | sample WetSurSB1Cattail_FD_9460 | JGI IMG/M metagenome (IMG submission 9460)
ACCTTCCAATCGAGCGTATAGGTCTCATGGTTTCCCATGACAGGTGCCAGCGGTATACGGTCCATAATGCCTTCAAGGGCACCCATCCAGGCATTCCATTGTGTATGGTCTTCACCGTTGTCAACAAGATCGCCCATGTTTACGAAGAACTGCGCGTCCGGATTGCGCTTTGCTGCATTTTGGGCCAGCTCCTGCCAGCCATCGTAACTGTTCGACTGGGAATCTGGAAAAATCAGGGCCTTGAAAGCGCCGTCGTTCGCAGAGTGCATTGCATGCCAGGGAGTGCCGCTGTTGCCGCTGACGATACGGTATTCGTAGTCCTGTCCGGGAATGAGGTCTGTGAGCAGAGCGGAATGCAGATAGCAGGTTATGCCGTCATCTGTAAAGGATTCACTGGTGGTTTTGAGAGAAACAGAGGAATTGCTGCCGACGGAACGGTATTCTATTTCGGCGTCTTTTTCTGTTTCATCCGACTGCCACATAATCCTGCGGGAAACGGCTGCATCAGCCGTAATGATCTGTCGTATATATTTTGCATCTATGTCGCCTGTAATACCGCGCAGAGCATGGGAGGCTGTTTTTACTACAGGGTCTGTTTCGGAAGACAGAGAACCGCAGCCTGTTCCCAGGAAGAGCAGAGCGCCTCCACAAAGGCGGATGAAATTCCGACGGGAAATATAGATGTTTTTCTTCATGTATGGTTCCTCGAATCCTGCGTATTTTATTCTACTATATACCTTGGAGTGAACACGAAGTCAAGAAAAACTTATTTCTGAAGCGAAACATGATCTGTTTCACTGCCATTGGGCAGAAAACAGCGCAGATGGAGTGCGTTGGCGGAGGCTTCCAGCGTGAGATAATTATCCGTTTCTGGCTGCGGGGCGATTTTTTTATCAAAAACGGGATCTATCCATATACCCGGATAACGGATATCGCCTGCTACGCCGGTAACGATATAAACAGGGCCGTGGTCAGCGGGCTGAAAATCATAGAGGTGTCCACGGTTCCGATAGGTATGCAGATGTGCTGTGAGTACGAGGTCAATGCCGAGTTCGTCGAAGGCAGGCATGAAATCATGCCCGATATCGCAGATACCGCCGTGCTTTCCCGTAGCGGCATCTGTATCATAAGTGAGTACATCCCGATGCATGAGTACGACTTGCCATTTTTTAGAGCTTTTTTTGACATCCCGGCGAAGCCAGGTGAGCTGCTCGGCCAGCATACCGGAGCGAAAACCGTCGATTTCCTCGAATTGTGTATTGAGTACGATAAAGTGCACAGGTCCGTAATCAAAGGAATAATAGTAGCCGGGAAATTGTTTGCTGCCGTTGTCTGGTACAGCGAACTCGTGCAGGAAGGTATCTGGCAGGCAATATTTCCACTCCAGTGAATAGGCCTCGTGGTTCCCCATGACGGGTACCAGCGGCATGTGCTCAATGAGTCCGCTTACTGCGTCGAACCAGGCATCCCATTGCCATGAAGCTTCGCCGTTATCCACCAGATCGCCCATGTTCACAAAAAATTCTGCATCGGGATTGCGAAGCGCCGCAAGCTTTGAGGTTTTTTGCCAGCAACTGTAGTCGACGCACTGGGAATCCGGAAAAATGATTGCCTTGAAGGAACCGCGGCCCGCAGTGCGGAGCGGCAGCCAGTCACTGCAGGCTTCACTGCGGGTGAAGCGGTATTCGTAATCCTGCTGCGGCGTGAGCTTGCTGAGTTTTGCTGTATAGAAATAACAGGCAAAATCCCTGTCGGTAAAATAATCATAAGAAACATCCGCGGAAGCGGCTTCAGCGGCACCTCGCAGGCGGTATTCAAGCAGAACTCCGGGGAAAAGCTCTCCTGCCTGGCACATGATAGTGCGTGAGGTTGCCGAATCCGCGGTGATAAGCTGACGGATATATTGGATATCCAGACGGTTTGGCAGGCTGCGCACCTTGTGCAGCTGCGATTTACCGGCAGCTGCGGCCTGCACAGGTTCCCAATGCCCAAGATGCAGTGCCAGTATTGTACTCCCGCAGAGTTTGAGGAACTTTCGGCGGGAAAAGATATGGGTTTCGTTCATTGACTCACTCCCGTTGCTGCTATTGCACAATTTTTATGGAACGTGTTTTTATTATACCGCAAAATATTGCAATGTGGCGTATCTTTTGTTAAGGAAGAAGTGTCAGGTAAATGCTCCATGCGATTACTGTCCTTGTTTTTGAAATATTTACAGGAAGAGTGTGACATTTCGATATGCTTATGCTTTTTTTACAGTTTTTTTATAATGATGGTTTGATTTCAAATAAAACGTCTTTCAATGTGACAAGGGCAGTTATTGTTGACAAAAAAATCATTTAAGACTATAATTTTACTCGAAGTACTCATTATGACTTTTACAGTATTATAAGAGGAGGAAGCCGATGGAAGAAAAGGTGATTTTGGCAGCATTGGAAGAAATCCAGATACATGCGCTGCGATTTAGAATGGCCGATGTGACAGGGCGTTTACATATGAGCAAAACTTCTTTATATAAAATCGTAGATTCCAAGGACAGCCTGATTCGTGAGATAATGACCTATCTTATGGTAAATTTTGATAAGGAAGAGCAGAAAATACGTGCGATGAGAGGGCCTGTACGTGATAAGGTCACAGCTTTTATCCGACTTTACACCGAGGCGTTTAAAAAATTTGATAAAAGTATTTATGCAGATTTGCGTCGGGACTATGAAACGGAATGGAATAGGTGGGCAGGGTTTCGGGAAAAAAAAATCAGTGTATTTATGGAGATATTGCAAGAAGGAATCGATAAAGGTGAATTTCGCACAGTGAATCTCGATGTTATGCGGCAGTGCCTGATGGTGACCTCAGCAGCTTTGTCAGAATTTGACTTTTTAAAAAACAGTAATCTGACGTATAGTATGGCATTGGAAAGTTTGGGAGATATTTTATTTGTAGGAATAGAAAGAAAGTAAATTTTTTTGAGCAATGTATATTGCTCAAAAAAATTGCTCAAAAATACTATAAAACACTTTATGGGTATTCGTGGACCTAAATAAGGCGGATATGGGTTATGATAAGAACGTATATGCAAAAATATTTATATATTCGGGTTGGAATAGGCTTGTTGTCGACTCTGCTGCTGCTTTTGGGAGTTTCCGGATGTAGCTCCCAACCAAAGACAGCAGATTCTGCCGGGATGCTTTGGGGGAGAGCGAATGCAAAGGAAATTGATATTAATTCCAAGATTGGTGGCCGTGTTATTCAATTAAATGTAAAGGAAGGAGATGTAGTTAAAAAAGGACAGGTGATTGCCTGTATAGATCAACGTGATCTTGTTGCACAGGCAGAACAAGCCAAGGCAAGTATCAATGCGCTGCAGGCACAGCGGCAACAGGCATCTGCCGAGACAGCAATGCAGTACGGCACAGCTCATTCGGATACGGGCATTGCGATGGCAAATCTCGCAGCAGCGGATTCAAATCTGAAACTCGCCAAAGCCGATTATTTGCGTTATCAGGAGCTGATTGGCGAAGGGGCTGTATCAGAACAGTCTTTTGAAGCTTACCGCACAAAATATAAGACCGCACAAGCCGCTTACGAACAGGCTGAAGCGGCTGTGCATAAAGCGAATGCAGGACTTTTGCAGACGGATGTCAATCTAGCAAACCAAAGCGTGGTTGAGAAGAAAATCGAACAGGCTGAGGCTGTCCTCGAGCAAATTCATGTATCCATTGATGAGACGATAATACGGGCGCCGTTTGATGGCATCATAACGGAGAAATACATAGAAGAGGGGTCGATGATTTCGCAGGGGACACCGCTTGTTGCTTTACAGGATTGCAAGGATAATTGGGTGGATTTCAAAGTGCTGGAAACACAGCTGCCAGATTATGAGCTGCAGCAGCAGGTTGTTCTTCAAGCACGAGATGGCCAGACAAGAGTCGAGGGCGTCATTGTTGATATCAGTAAGAAGGCGGAATTTGCTACGCGGAGGGCCACAAATGAGCGGGGGAATGAAAGCGATATTATAAGTTACAATGTCAAGGTTCAGGTGAATTCGGAGAAGCTGCGTCCCGGTATGCGCTTTGCACTTGTTAGGAAAGACGCATCATGAGAAAATTTTTAGAGCTTGTCCGTTGGGAACATCGTGCCATATGGCGGCGCCCTTTTCCGGCAGCATTGTTTTTTTTGACGCCAGTCTTCTTTTGCTTACTCTTTGGGGCCGTATATCAGGAAAATACAGTCCGGCATATTCCTATGGCGGTTTACGATCAGGACCAGAGCCTTATGAGTCGCAAACTGATACAGATATACTGTGACTCGGATCGATTTGATGTCAGATATTATGTGCATACGCAGGAGGAGATGCTGGCGCTGCTGCATGATGGAAAAATCCAGTTTGCCATGGGAATCCCCTGTGATTTTTCCAGGCAAATCGAATTAAACCGCAATACCGAAGTTGTTTTTCTTATTAATTCAGCAAATAATATTTTTGCAAATTCAGCATTGACGTCCATGCAGGAAAATAATCGGACATTTTCTGTGGGAATCGCCCAAAAGATGATGGAAGGCCTTGGCATGCTGCCCTCGGCGGCAATGGATGCTGCTTATCCAGTCCATATCGGCATACGCATCCTGAACAATCCGACTACGGGCTATACTTCCTTTATGCTGCCGGGGATTGTTCTTAATGGATTGCAGATTGCCCTGCTCCTGACCGTGACACCGATTCTGGCGGCACTTTGCCGCCACAGTTTCTACGGTCCGGAATATTCCTCCTTCATGATTCTGCTGGGCAAAGGAATTCCTTACTGGTTTTTAGGGCTGCTGTCGTATGCATTATCGCTGGGCGGACTTGCCTGGTTGTGGGCGGTTCCTGTGCGTGCCGATTTATGGAAACTGCTTTTGCTGGGTGCTGTTTTTATATTTGCCGTTATTTGCGTATTGTATCTCTTTTCAGCTTTATGTCCGGATGAAACGTTTGCCGTACAGCTGCCGCTGCTTTATATTATGCCGGGACTCTTGTTCAGCGGGTTATCCTGGCCAACCCTTTCGATGCAGGGTTTTGCCAGGTGGTATTCAGGAATTATGCCGATCACCTATGCTGCCGAAAGTATGCGTGATTTACTGCTGGCGGGTTATGCTCCAACATTGTGGCAGGATATCCACACTTTGCTGGAGGGTGGAATTTTAGCAGGCTGTATGGCCTGTGGGATTTTTTCCTTGCGGCGTAGCGGGAGCCTTACAGGAAAAATAAAAAAATGGAGGAGCAAGGAACATGACGCTGTACCAAATTATAAAACGTGAAATGCGGGAAATTTTCCTTCAGGATCCACGGCGATTGATTTTTGTCTTTGGAGCAGTGCTTCTATATTTGTTCTTGTTTGGTGCTTTGTATGAGCCTGGAGTTGTAAAGCACATTCCGGCATTGATTTACGATGAAGATCAGTCGCATTTGAGCCGGGAGCTTATCCAAAATCTGGCGGATAGCGAAAGTTTTGATTTTGTATGTGAGACTTCCTCACAGGAAGAAATGGCACAGCTTTTAGGAAATAAAAAAGCGTATATGGCTCTTCTGATTCCTCGTGACTTTTCGCAGCAGATTGCGGCAGGCAGGTCGACGACGATTCTTTATACGGTGAATGGAGGTAATCTGGTTTTCGCAAATACCACAGCAATTTCAGCGCAGGATATAGTCAATGGATTTTCTGATAAAATTGCGTCCAGGTATGCTGCTTTGCGCTTAAATCAGGATGAAAGACTACTGGAAAAAAAGATTGCGCCTGTAAACTATACCCTGCGTATCTTGAATAATCCGACACAGACATATTTGCTGTTCTTTTCCATAGGATTGTCCATGACGGCATTTGAGCAAGGGATGTTCTTCGCCATTGGAGCGTCGGTCCATTATGATTTCAAGCATCAGGCGGAACTTGCTGCGACATCTATATATAAGTTGCTTTTTGGCAAGCTGTTGCTCCATTGGCTATTTTCGATGCTGGCCTTTGCTGGTTTTTTGTTTTTGGCCAGTGTATGGGATATCCCGGTAAAAGCCTCTTGGAGCGAGTTATTTCTTCTTGGAGGAGCATTTTGTTTTGCAGTGCTGCTTTTGGGTTTGCTTGCGGCTACATTCTTTTCCACAGAACTCAAGTTTGTCAAGATATCGCTTCTGTATGTTGTGCCGGCATTTATTTTATCAGGCTATACCTGGCCTTTAGAATCTATGCCCATATATATACAGGTATTGGCCAAGAGCTTCTTTCCGCTGACATGGATGGCGAATGCCATGCGAGAATTGCTGTTATCTGGGGTAACGGGCAATATTGCCGAGAATGTTTCGGTTTTGCTCGGGATGGGGACAAGTTGTTTGTTGTTTACGCCGAGGATGTTTCAATGTGGCTTGCAAAAAAATTTAATAAAACATTGAATTCAATATCCGGCATATACAAGAATGATTTTCAAAATCATTCTTGTATATGCCGGATATTTGTATTATAATATATTTTACGACCACATTAGGACTTAAAGGTAAGGAGACTTTTAATCCACGAGGAGGAATACTTATGACCTATCTACGCAATATCAAAACCATGGGAAAGATCATTCTTTTGATTGCTTTTATGGCAGTTATGCTTGCCCTTGTCGGTTATGTCGGACACTATGCGTCACAGACGCTCGCGGAAAAAATGGATATAATGTACAATGACCGGCTGCGCCCGATTGAGTGGCTCAATGCCAGCCGGGCGGAAAGCCGTCGCAATGAGGCACTTACCCTGGCATTGTTCCTCGATAAGGATAATAAAGAGCAACAGCAGGGGCTGCTGCAGACGATTAACGAACATAAAAAGCAGTATATGGCTTATATTGAGCAATATCAACAGAGTAAGCTGGATCCGCAGGAGGAGCAGATTTTTGGGCAGCTTCAGCAGGAGACGAAAACCTATCGTACGGCATGGGAAAAATCGCTGGATATGGCAATGGCCGGGCAGAATGACGAAGGCCATGCGTATTTCTTCCAGACGGCCTATAGTCATTTGGAGAATATAAACAAGCTGCTGGATGATCTTGTCGAGTATAATCAGCAGAAAGCGGACGAGGAAAAGAAGGCCAGTGAGGAGATTGCGTTATACAATGACCGCATCAGCATGTCGATTACTGCAGTGGCAGTCCTGCTGGCAATATTATTTGGCTGGATGATCAGCCGCTTGATTTCGGTGCCTTTGGCGGATTTGCTTGCCGAAGTCCATCGCATGGCAGAAGGAGATCTTAAGAGCCGCCAGAAGCATATGGTATATTATCGGGATGAGGTTGGGCAGCTGACCAAAGAGTTTGACCGTATGGGCGGACAGCTCCATGGTCTGGTGAAAAACATAACGGAGGCTTCATCGCAGGTGGCCGCTTCTTCGAAGAATCTTACGCAGGGGGCCGGGGAAGCCGCGAAGGTTACCGAACAGATTGCTGCGTCCGTGGAGGACGTTGCGCAGGGGGCTGGCGATCAGTCGGTGCTGATCGACAAAACTACGAATGGAGTCGGGCAGCTGGTGGCTTCTATCACACAGATTGCAGAGAACTCGACGAAGGTTACGGAAGCCGTTGCTAAAACCGTCGATGCGGCCCAGGCGGGCGCGGCATCTGCGCATACAGTACATGAGCAGATGAGCAACATCGAGGCCACAGTGAACACCTCTGCTCAGGCTGTTGAAAAGCTTGGAGCGCGTTCTTTGGAAATAGGGGAAATCATTGATACGATTTCCGGGATTGCGGGCCAGACGAATCTGCTGGCACTCAACGCCGCTATAGAGGCTGCGCGTGCAGGAGAGAATGGCCGTGGCTTCTCCGTGGTAGCTGAGGAAGTAAGAAAGCTGGCGGAACAATCGAAGGATGCCGCTGAGAAAATCAGTACGATGATTCGTGATATGCAGAGTGAAACGGCCAGAGCTGTCGATTCTATGACCTATGGCAGCAAAGAAGTCAAGCGTGGGGCTGAGGTCGTCGAGGGCGCCAGTCAGAATTTCCAGGAAATCACTGCGCTTGTCAATGATGTATCATCGCAAAGCATGGAAATCACAGCAGCAATTCAGGAAATGACTGCTGGCAGCCAGGAGATTGCGGATGCTGTGAGGGAAGTCGATACGGTCGGGAAGAATGCTGCGAGCAAGACGCAGACGGTCTCGGCAGCGGTAGAGGAACATTCTGCGTCTATAGAGGAGATTCTTGCATCGAGCCAGGAGCTTGCCAATACGGCGAGATCCCTGCATGATGCTATAACGGTGTTTAAGGTTTGACGATAGGATAAGAACAGATGCTTAGTAAAGAACCGGCAACCATAGGGAGTTGCCGGTTTTTTACGTTTATACATTTTTTTTATGAATGGGCATAGAAATTCTATATGATTTTTATGTCTGTAGTAGTAAACTAAAAAGGCGTACAGATAATGATGGCAAAATACATCGTAAATTCGTGGGAAAAATAGAAAGTATATCCATCGGAAATGGATATGCCATAAACCATATGGAGAGAAATGGCATAGGCCATAAATCTGAAAAATAACAGGTGATTAACGTGAAAATATCGTTTTTTTTGATTCCCAAAGACGAAGTAGTGTATATTTCTTCGACAGCAACGCTCCGACAGGCTATGGAAAAGATGGAGTATCACAGGTATACGGCAGTTCCTCTGCTAAATAAAAAAGGCGAGTATGCAGGAACCTTGACGGAGGGGGATCTGCTCTGGGCCTTGAACAGCAGAATCGGTTTTGTATATAAATCCATGGAAACTATACGTTTGGATGAGATTCCTAAGAAAACTAAAAATACCGCCGTACATATTGATGCCGAAATCGAGAGCCTGCTGCTGCTTACAATGAACCAGAATTTCGTTCCTGTAATTGATGACCGCAATATATTTATTGGTATCGTACGCAGAAGGGAAATTATAGGGTATTTTGCCGAAAAGTATGGTGCAAAGTTGTAAACTGACAGCTATTGTCCGGGAATTATCAATCATGGGCAGAAAATATAGATTGATAATTTATGCCAAAATTCTTATAATATAGAAAGTACTGGTAAAATAATGCACAAAAAATATTACAAGCGGAGGAGAAAAGGATGAATAAAAGATTTGCAGCCTTGATGAAAGTTGCTGCCTGCGCGGCAGTCGTGGGGGTATTTTGCATGGGGACGCCGTCGGCAGAGGCAGCGGCATTGCAGAACGGACAGGAATTCAATCTTTGGCCGGGAGCGGCGCCGGGAAGCGAACAAGTTGGTTTTTCGAATACTATAACGGAGCGCAGCAAGGACCCGGCAAAGCATGACCGCATCCTTACAAAAATCAGCACGCCGACGCTCACAGTATACCAGCCGGAAAAACCAAATGGTACATCGGTGATTGTGGCCCCGGGAGGGGCGTATAGCCGTATCGTGATTGATAAGGAGTCCGGCGAGGTAGCAGACTGGCTGAACCCGTTGGGAGTCACGGTATTCGTGCTCCACTATCGTCTGCCATGTGAAGGCCATATCCATGCGAAGGACGTCCCGTTGGAGGACGGAGAAAGGGCGGTGCGTATCGTCCGCCAGCATGCTGCAGAATGGGGGCTGCGTACCGACCGGATTGGCTTGCTGGGCTTTTCTGCCGCCGGTCATCTGGCAGCAGAGGTTGGTGCGCAGTTTGACAAGCAGGTATATGCGCCGGTGGATGCCGCAGATAAACTTAGCGCCAGACCGGATTTCCTCATCCTGGGATATCCTGTAATAACGATGGATCCTGCCTGGGAGAGTACGGAAACAAAGAACAATCTGTTGGGCAAATCACCGACAAAGGCGGATTTACGTGACTATTCACCGGAATTGCATATTACCGCGCATACGCCGCCGACTTTTCTTGTATTAGCGGATGATGATCCTGCGGTACCGTCAGCGAATGCTGTACTTTATTATATGGGACTCAGGAAAGCCGGAGTTCAGGCTGAAATGCATATCTTTAAAGAGGGCGGACATGGTTTCGGACTTACGCGTACGGGAGACCTGCCGCTCGCGCAATGGCCAAAACTCTGTGAACAATGGATGACAAGGATTGGTGTACTGGAGAAATAATCGTTGGGTATATCCAGGCTCTTTACAAAAAATGCGGGAATGACTATAATCGAGCTATGAATACAAACAAATTACACATGCCGACCCTTCGGGTCCTGGCAGTCTTTGAAGCAATCTATCATAGTGAAAAGGGCCTTACCCTCGCAGATATCTCGCGCAGTACGGGTATAGCCAAGGGCACACTGCACCCCATCGTGGTGACGCTCCTGCAGAAGGAATATCTGGAAAGCAACGGCTCGGCTATAGCCATTGGGAGGAATGCTTTCAAACTGGGTTATTCCTATGTCCATTCCCTGAGCTATCTCTATATCATAAAGCCGCATATGCGTGAGATTGTTGCCGCCTGTGATGAGATATGCCAGCTGGGCATCCTCGATGGGAAAGATGTGCTTTACGTCGAGAAAACTGAACCCAAGCAGGCAATCCGTATCGAATCGTCAGCGGGCAAGACGATTGGCGCCTATGCGACCGCGCTTGGCAAGTGCCTGTTGAGCGGGCTGTCTGACGAGACGGTCCGTAACCTCTATCCGGAAGAGCTGCAGGCTTATACGGCGCGGACGACGCGTGATCGGGCGACACTCCTGACACAGCTCAGGATGGTGCGGGAGCAGGGCTATGCGCATGAAATAGGCGAAACCAATATTGATGTGGAATGCCTGGCGGTGCCTATACGTATGGGGGAAAGGGTGCTGGCCTCGGTGAGTGTGAGTCTGCCGATTTTTCGTTCTACACCGGAGAAAACGGCACATATCCTCGGGGTTTTGCGTGTGCATGCCAAAGAAATCGAACGGGCGGTTGGGTTGCTGCCCAGGGACATAAAAATGTTTTCGGATTGAATCCTGCGGACGGCAGGATAAGGGAGTACATGGCTGAAAGGCTGTGTGCTCTTTTTTTATTTTACAGATAAAAACAAAAAAATAGCAGAAAATTATTATTTAATGAATTTATTATAAAATTCTATTGACTCACAGGGATTACTTTGTTATAATTTCAGTCGTAGGAAGCATATACAAACTCAGTAAGTATATACGAACAAAAAGGAAGGGGAACAGTGATGAAGGCGATTCATGTAAACAGGCTGGATAACGTTGCAACGGCGCTGGAGCCTTTGCGAAAAGGTGATATGGTACTGGAAACAAAGCTTGCCGAGGACATCCGCCGGGGGCACAAGTTTGCCACAGCGGATATCCCGAAGGGCATGCCAATCATAAAATACGCTGCGCACATCGGCCTTGCAGGCTGTGATATAAAAGCTGGAGAATGGGTGCATGTGCACAATCTTGAAGGTGAGCGAGGCCGGGGCGATACAGACCATGCGGTAAGGGCGATACAGCAAGGCGTGCACGAGCAGCCGACAATTGCGCACAGTGCTGAAAAATACCAGCTCAGAGGCTATCGGAGGGCAGATGGGAGCTTTGGTTTCCGAAACCATATATTGGTCCTGCCAAGCGTGCATTGCGCGAATAAGGTCGCTGAGCGCATAGCCAATACGGTTTTATACAGCGATGCGGAGCGGACCCGGGAAACCAGTGTTGTCTATGTCACGCATCCGCATGGCTGCAGCGAGCTTGCCTATGATGCAGCACAGACCAAGCGGGTGTTCGTGGGTACGGGTGCGAATCCGAATGTTTACGGAGTTCTGGTGGTTGGTCTTGGCTGCGAAGGGGTTCCGGCGCAGGCGGTCGCACAGGAGATTCAAAGACTGGTTCCGTATAAAAAGGTCGCATATCTTACCATACAAGAGTCAGGGGGCGTAGAAAAGAGTGTCGCGCAGGGTGTGCGTCTGGTCCGGGAGATGTTGGCGGAGGCACTTCTGGCGAAGAAAAGCGAAGGATCTCTGGCGGATGTGGTACTGGGAACCGAATGCGGCGGCAGCGACAGCTTTTCCGGGCTTAGTGCGAATCCAAGCCTGGGGGTGGCTTCGGACATCGTCATCGGGCAGGGGGGCAGCGTGATACTGGCGGAAACAACGGAGCTGATCGGCGCGGAACATATTCTGGCTGAACGTGCTGCCAATCCGGCTGTTCGGCAGGCAGTCCTCGATACGGTCCAGGGGTTCGAACAGGCGGTCATAGAAGCGCATGCGGATATCCGCGGGGCGAATCCAAGTCCAGGTAATATCGAGGGCGGGCTCAGCAGTATCGAGGAAAAATCGCTGGGCTGTATTTATAAGGCCGGAAACCAGCCAGTGCTGGCTGTAAAAGGATATGCCGAACAAATCAGCGGTAAGGGTCTTACCCTGATGAACACGCCGGGAAATGATATTGAACAGCTCAGCGGGATGGTTGCCGGCGGCTGCAATATCTGTGTATTTACGACCGGGCGGGGCACGCCAACCGGCAGTCCGGTAACTCCGACCATCAAAATGGCTTCAAATTCGGCTGTGTTCGATACGATGCGGGATGCGATAGATCTGAATGCGGGCACGGTGCTTGAAGGAAAAAAGAGCCTGCAGGAGGCAGGCGAGGAAATACTGGAGTTCATTGCAGCTGTAAGCCAGGGAACATTTACCAGGGCTGAAATGAACGGGCAAAATGATTTTTCAATCTGGCGTCTGGCCACTACAGTATGAGCTTTATTAAAGGGAGGTAAAAGGATATGGATTTGCAGTTAAAGAGAAAGGTTGTTTTTGTGACAGGGGGCGGCAAAGGCATCGGCAGCGGCATTACACTTGCGCTTGCCAGAGAGGGTGCGATTCCTGTGGTGCTGTCGCGTTCAGCAATCCTGCCGGAATTCAAGGCGAAGTTGGAAACGTATACCAAGGATTATGAGTTTATCCAGATTGATTTGAATGAAACCGATCGGATACAGCCGATTGTCGATGATGTGGCAAAACGCAGAGGCAGTATTTACGGCATCGTGAACAACGCAGGGGCAAATGACAATAAGGATTTGGAATCGACCTCGTGGCAGGATTTTGAAAAGAGCCTGCATGGGAACCTTACGCATTATTATGCGCTTGTCCATTCGGCGGTGCCGTATTTGAAGGAGAGCCGTGGCTCGATTCTGAATATCACCTCGAAAACCGCGCTTACCGGGCAGGGAAAAACAAGTGCTTATGCGGCTGCCAAGGGGGCAATCCTCGGGCTTACACGTGAATGGGCCGCGGCTCTTGCCAAGGACCATGTGAGAAGCAATGCTGTAATTGTGAGTGAATGCTGGACGCCGCTTTACGCGAACTGGATCAAGACCTTTGATGACCCCGAAGCACGCAAGAGAATCATCACCGATAAGATTCCCTATGAGCATCGGTTCACCTCTATTGAAGAGATTGCTGATACGGCGGTTTTCATCCTGTCACCGGTTTCATCCCATACTACGGCACAATGGGTGTTTGTAGATGGCGGCTATGTTCATCTTGATCGGGCATTGACCTGAATGAGGAGGAGAGAGAAATGGGAGATAATGTAAGCAAGAAAAGTATTCAAATTGCTTTTTGCCTGGTTACTATGTTGTTTTTGCTATGGGGTCTGAGCTATGGGCTGCTGGATGTCATGAATAAGAACTTCCAGAATCAGCTTGGCATCACGAAAGCAACTTCCGGGCTTCTGCAGGCAGCTTATTTTGGCGGCTATTTCGTTTTTGCGACACCAGCTTCGCTGGTTGCGAGGAAATATGGCTTCAAGGGCGGCATTATTCTGGGGCTTTTTCTGTATGCGATAGGGGCACTGCTGATTATTCCTGCCAGCAATGTGCACAGCTTTTATATGTTCCTCGGCGCGTTCTTTGTCATCGCCTGCGGGCTGGCCAGCCTTGAAACGAATGCCAATCCTTACATAACCAAGCTGGGGCGTGATGAGGATGCTCCTTTCCGCATCAATGTAGCACAGAGCTTCAATGGCGTAGGGCAGTTCATAGGACCAATCGTTGGAGGCAGCTTATTCCTGTCGATTACCAACGGCAGTGATATTGCCGCGAATATGCATAATGTCCAGATGGTCTATGTGGGCATTGCGGTCATAGTCCTCGCCATGCTCGTTATCTTTTTGGCGGCGAAGCTGCCGGAGGGAGCGCAGGTTTCCGGCGGAGAAGATTCGTCCGAGGGCAGTGGCTCCTATGGACAGCTCTTCGGCTATCGGCATTTTCGTCTGGGAGCATTGGCACAGTTTTTGTATATCGCCGGGCAGGTCGGTGCGGGAGCCTTTTTCATCAATTACAGCGTCGAGCATTGGCAGGGACTCGAGGACAGCAAGGCCGCGTATTTCTTTGGTATAGCGCTGGTGGCCTTCATGGTCGGCAGGATTGTGACGACGCCTCTGATGAAAAAATTCAGTGCAGGTAAGATACTGGGGATATATTCGGCGGTCAATGTGGTGCTTATGCTTTGCCTGAGCCTTGTTTCCGGCAGTGTGAGCGTATTTTTGCTCATTGCTTCGTTCTTCTTTATGTCCATCAGCTTCCCGACAATTTTCGCTCTGAGTATCGTGAAGATACCGGAGAATCTTGTCAAGACGGCTTCCAGTATCCTTATCATGAGCATCGTGGGCGGCGCGATTATGCCGTTCATCATGGGTCATGTTGCGGATAATTTCGGCACGGCCACTGGATATCTTCTGCTGGCTCCCTGCTATCTCTATGTTTCATGGTACGGCTTTAAGGGCTGCCAGGCAAAGTCTGCTGTGGATATGAAGGAATGCAAGGCGAACTAGATGAGGAGGAACTGACATGCTGGAAATTGTAGATAGCCATTTCCATATTTGGGATTTGGATGTATTGAAGCTTCCCTGGCTCGATTCCTGTCCGGCAATCAAGCGAAGCTATGGGATGGATGAGCTTTGTAAGGCATACGGCAGGCAGGAGGTTGATTTCAAGGGCGGTGTATATGTTGAGGTGGATTGTGATGATGTGCTGCGTGAGGATGCCTATATTTTTGGCCTGCACCATCCTAAGATCCTGGCCAGGAGCCTGCGGGCACCGCATATTTGCCGGCAGATGCGCCTGCCTGCTGGCATAGCGGGCGTCAGGGAACCGCTTCATGTCGACAGTTCACCGCGGGGACGCTGTCTGGAACAAAGCTTTATCGAAGGGCTGGAGACGCTTGCAGCAGATGATCTGCTTTTTGAAAGCTGCAATCGTACAGAGGAACTTTCAGATTTATATAAGACGCTTTTGCAGGTACCGCAAGTGAAGACGGTAATCAATCATTGCGGAAATGTGACAGCGCTTACAGCAGAATACCGGGAAACTATGAAAAAACTTGCCAAACTGCCGAATGTTTATTGCAAGGTTTCAGGCTTTCCGACAGCAGATAAGGCCTTTGTAAAAGAACTTTTGGATTTTCTGGTGGACAGCTTTGAACCGTCACATCTTATCTATGCCTCGAATTTTCCCGTGGTGGGTTTGTACGCGTCTTTTGATGAGCATTTACGGATATTGCGGGAATACTTCGCAGATGATGCGGATTTTTTCGGCAAAAATGCGAAGAAGCTTTACAAAATAAATAAACCGCAGGTTTTTGCGAGCGTAATCCGGCTCAGACCGGAGAAGGCCGCTTATTATAAGAAGCTGCACGCAGATCCCTATTCCGGGGTGAACCGTATGATTCGCGAATGCGGCATAACGAAATACCAGATTTTTAATCGAGGCGAGCTGCTTTTCTCCGTGATGGAATACGCGGGGGATGATTATGCATATGATATGGCGAGGATGGCGCGTGACCCTGAGACCCAGCGCTGGTGGAGGGAAACAGACCCATGCCAGGTGCGTATCGATGGAGCTGCCAAGGAAGAATGGTGGGCGGATATGCAGCTGGTATATGATCTGAATAAAAAAATGGAAAAAGAGGGAAACTGACATGGAATGTAAATATATTTGCCCTGTCTTGACGTCTGTAGATCAGGGTGGTAAGGTGAACTATGAGGATATGCATGCTTTGTATGATGCGCTTCTGGCGGCGGGAATCGATGGGATTCTGAGCGGCGGCAGCGCGGGTGAGTTCTATGCTTTTACCTACGATGAGGTCAGGGAACTGATACTGGATGCAATCCAGTATGTAAATCACAGGGGAATTGTATTGGCTGGTGCGGGGCGTATGGCGAAAGCTGAGACGGTCAGCCTTTCCAATGCGGCACTGGAGGCCGGAGCGGATGCGGCAATCATTGTGGGGCCGTATTACAGCGCCTGCAGCCAGGAGGATGTATTCAATTATTATGATGATATTCTGGGAAAGATTCAGGGAAATGTATTCCTTTACAATTACGCGGATCGGACGGGTTATGATGTATCGGTCAATACGATCCTGCGCCTGCTGGCGAAGCATAAGAATTTTGTTGGTGTGAAGGATACGCATCCGATGCTGCGCCACACCCAGAAATATATTCGGGAAATAAAGAGCCGGTATCCGGAGTTCAAGGTGTTTACCGGGTATGATAATAATTGTATTCCGTCTGTGGTATCCGGTGGAAATGGCTGTATAGGCGCCCTTTCCAACCTGTATCCTGAGCTTTGCCATGCAGCTGCAGAAGCTTTGCGGCAGGAGAATCTGGAAAAGCTCAAGCAGGCACAGCGCAAAATCGATGAGCGCATGTTGCTTTATGAAGTACATACACCGTTCAACGCAGTCATGAAATGGGCTATGAAGGAGATGGGCAAGCCTATGCAGGAAAACTGCAAGGAGCCTCTGACACCGTTGACCGATGCAGAAAAAAAGGCATTGGACAAGGCAGCGGACCTTTTATGGCGTAAATGATATTATAAGAAAAGGCAAGGTGATTCTGTATGGCAAATCGTATTATTTTGAATGAAACGTCGTATTTTGGTGAGGACGCAATCAAGGAAATCGTTAATGAAATCAGAAACCGTGGCCTCAAAAAGGTCATGGTCGCAACAGACCCGGATCTTATCAAATTTAAAGTGGCGGCGCATGTGACGGACTTGCTGGACGCGGCGGGTATTTCCTATGCAGTCTATGACCATATCAAGGCAAATCCAACCATTGAAAATGTGCAGGAGGGCGTGAAGTTCTGCAAGGAGCAGGCAGCTGATGTGGTTGTGGCTATCGGCGGGGGGTCGGCCATCGACACCTCCAAGGCGATTGCCATCATCATGACGAATCCGGAATTCGCTGATGTGCGCAGCCTTGAGGGAGCAGCGCCGACGAAGCATAAGGCCCTGCCAATCATCGCTGTATCGACGACCAGCGGCACAGCGGCAGAGGTCACAATCAATTATGTCATTACAGATAAGGAAAAAAATCGCAAATTCGTTTGCTGCGATCCGCATGACATCCCGGTCGTAGCCATCGTAGATCCGCAGATGTCTGCCTCCATGCCAAAGGGACTTTGTGCGGCAACGGGCATGGATGCACTCGTACATGCTATCGAGGGTTATATCACCAAGGGGGCTTGGGAGCTTACAGATATGATGCACCTCAAGGCCATCGAGATTATCAGTAAATGGCTGCGCAAATCTGTCGAGGGCGACATGAAAGCCCGCGAGGAGATGGCAATCGGGCAGTATATTGCAGGTATGGGTTTTTCAAATGTCGGCCTTGGCATGGACCATTCGATGGCACATCCGCTGAGCGCATTCTACGATATTCCGCATGGTGTTGCCTGTGCCATACTGCTGGTGCCTGTGCTGAAATTCAATGCACCGGCGACGGGTGAACGCTATCGTGAAGTAGCCCGCGCCATGGGAGTTGCAGAGGTGGATGCCATGGACGAGGCGGCTTATCGTGCGGCCTGCATCGACGCGATACAAAAGCTGGCGGATGATGTCCATATCCCGCGTCGCCTGAGCGAGCTTGGCGTAAAGGAAAAGGATATTGATTTTTTGGCGGCTTCTGCTATGGTCGATGCCTGTATGCCAGGCAACCCGCGTGATGCCACTAAGGAGCAGGTTATCGAGGTATATAAGTCGATTTATTGAGCAGTTGGCAGCAGTAAAGCTGCATATTGTAGAATATTACGGGGAACACCACATGTGGTGTTCCCCATTTTTGTAGTGTGCCCGGCAAGGTTTTCTAGCAGCGAACACCCGGTATAGAAGAAAAATTATTTTTCCAAGACGTAATAGGAAAGGAGGACATTCTCTTCCTATGAACTTACATTATATGGGAAATAAAAAGGGAATTTCAGTAAATGCTTGAAATAATATATGAAATAATATATTATTAAATAGAAAGAATAAAATATTATTTCATATAAATTAATAAAATTTTATATTGTATTGTTTATATGATCTGGGGGGAATGGCAATTGAATATCAAGAAGAAATTAACACTTATGATTATGCTTTTGACGATTATTCCATTGGCCGTATTAGCACTCATTTCCAGTAAATTTTTGAGCGGCGCTTTGGAAGATGCAGCTGTGGCAAACTGTCGGGAGGTGACGGAAGAAATCCAGCTCAAAATCAGTGGGTATCTGGATACGCCGTTTACTATCATAAGGACGACTGTACAGCAGCCGGCTTTCCAGGCGATGGATATTCCACAATCGAAGGCTTTTTTGATGCAGATGCAAAAAGGGTATAAGGACTATGCGTTTACCTTGATCGATAAAGGAGGCAACATGGTCGCACGCGGCGACGATATGGAGCTGGTCAATGTAGGCGAACGGCAGACTTTTAAGGATGCGATTGTTGGCAAAGAAGGGATTTCTGAGGTCATTTTCAGCAAAAATGGGAACAGGTTCGTGGTAAACCTGCAGGCTCCGGTATATGGAAGTGCCGGCGGACAGCCGGTCGGAGTTGTGCAGGCCACGATTGTCCTCACGAAGCTGAGCGAATTTGTAAGTTCCTTTTCGAAGGATGGAAGCATCGCTTACATAATCGATAATACGGGGAAGATTTTGGCGCATCCGGATGCGGATATGGTAAAGGATCGTACGGATATGAGCCAGGTTCCGTATGTGAAGGCAGCCCTTGCCAATAAAAATGATGGCGTGGCCGAGATCGAAGATCAGGATGGGGTGAAGAAGCTTGTCACTTATAGCTACGATCAACAGACTGGCTGGCTGGTTTGTATGGAGAAGCCCTACTCGGCAATCACGGCACAAACGAAGTCGCTGCTGCTGACCTTGGCAGTTGTTGCGTTGCTGGCGCTGTTGCTGGTGGGTGGTTTCTCTGTATATTGCGCGTCGCGGTTCACCGCACCGATTCTGCAGATCTATCATCTGGCAACTAAGGTGGCTGATGGAGACCTGAGCCAGAAATCACATTTTACTTCACAGGATGAAATCGGACGGATGGCGCAGGCATTCGATACCATGGTGGATAAGCTGCAAAAACTGATCCGGCTCATACAAGGCAATGCTGACAAAGTCGCAACATCTGCTGGGCAATTGAGCACAAATGCAGAACAGTCAGCGCAGGCTTCCACACAAGTAGCGGAGGCTATAGGTGATGTCTCACTGGGGGCTGAAAATCAGCTCCGGGATATCAATGAAACAACATCCGTGGTGGAGCAGATGTCAGCGGGTATTCAGCATGCAGCTACCAGCTCCAATCGGGTGGCCGAGCATTCTTCCCGCGCGGCAGATAAGGCCAGGGAAGGCAATATATCGGTTGAAAAAGCCGTGACACAGATGAACCAGATTGAAAAGACGGTGAATAACTCCGCTGGAATTGTCGCTGAATTAGGTGAACGTTCAAAAGAAATCGGGCAGATCGTAGATACTATATCGAGTATTGCCGGTCAGACGAATCTTTTGGCGCTTAACGCGGCCATTGAAGCCGCCCGCGCGGGTGAACAGGGCAAAGGCTTTGCTGTGGTTGCGGAAGAGGTACGCAAATTGGCGGAGCAGTCCGGGGCAGCTGCAGAGCAGATTGCCTCTTTGATTGGTGAGACCCAAAAGGATACGGACAAAGCCATTTTCGCCATGTCGCAGGGCACGGATGAAGTTAAGGTTGGTACGGAAGTAGTGGCGGCAGCCGGGGAATCGTTCAAGGAAATCACGGAGCTGGTGCTGCAGGTATCGACGCAGATTCGTGAGGTTTCGGCTGCCATGCAGCAAACTGCC
>WSSedB1CaDRAFT_10000392_pt1 | contig 19990 bp, 17 predicted proteins | sample WetSurSB1Cattail_FD_9460 | JGI IMG/M metagenome (IMG submission 9460)
CACGGATGTCGCCAATATCATGTTCAAGTTCACTGGCTATGTCATGTATTTGGCACCGTACGGCATTTTTGGTTCCATGGCCTATACGGTTGGTATGTATGGCCTTGGTATGTTGCTGCCGCTGGGTAAGCTCATCGGTTCTTTGTACCTGACACTCATCATATTCCTGGCGATTGTCATAGGGATTGCGTCTTTCCTGACGAAGGTGAATTTTTATCATTTAATTCGGGCTATCAAGGAACCACTGACATTGGCTTTTTGTACAGCGGCCAGCGAGGCAGCTTTGCCGATTGCTATGGAAAAATTGGAGAAATTTGGCGTGCCAAAGCATATCGTAACTTTCGTGTTGCCGCTGGGTTATACCTTTAATCTGGATGGGTCTACACTTTATAGTGCATTGGCTACCGTGTTCATCGCACAGGTTTATGGCATAGATTTCCCTATAGAATCGCAGATTCTCATGCTGATTACTCTCATGCTTTCAACGAAAGGCATCGCCGCGGTTCCGGGTGCATCCCTTATCGTTATTGCTGGTACGGCGGCTGCGTTCGGACTGCCAGTTGAAGGGATTGCCATTATCCTTGGCGTAGACCGTGTACTTGATATGGCCCGTACTTGCTGCAATGTTACTGGAAACTGTATAGCTGCGGTAGTTGTAGCGCGTTGGGAAAAAGTATTGCCGGACGAAACACTGCAGAAAGCTTATAAGCTGGATTACAACGGCGTCGAGTAATAACTGGTTCATCCATGGAGGATTTTCTCCATGGATGAAATCCATAAGAGTCTGGGATTTGCAAAGACACACTGCTTCAGGCAAACCAGGTTTGCGTTGTGGATTATGATTTAAGAACACATAGAAAAGGGGAAATTTAAGGATGGAAAACAGCAAGACTAAAATCGTTTTAGGTGTTATTGGAGCAGATTGCCATGCAGTTGGCAATAAGATTCTGAATTATGCCTTTACCGCCGCTGGCTGTGAGGTAATCAATCTGGGTGTATTGGTCAGTCAGGAGGAATTTGTCAATGCGGCGATTGAAACCAATGCAAAGGCAATTCTGGTAGCATCGCTTTATGGCCACGGAGAAATTGATTGCCGCGGACTCAGAGATCGTTGCCAGGAGGCCGGACTGGGAGATATTTTATTATATCTTGGTGGCAATCTGGTTGTTGGTAAGGCAGACTTTACATTGGTTAAAAAGAAATTTATGGATATGGGATATGACAAAGTATATGCACCGGGCACATTGCCGGATGAGGTAATCGACGATTTGAAAAATGATTTATCAAAAAGGGGTATCTTAATGTGAAGAATGTATTGCTGATTGATTTTGGCAGTACTTATACCAAAATCACTGCGGTAGATGTTGACAGGGAAGAAATCCTAGGAACCGCCAGAGGCGTTACTACAGTAGAAACCGATATTACTGAAGGGCTCAATCAGGCACTGAAAGTTTTATTCTCCCAGACGGGCAAGCTGGCATTTGATAAGGTGCTGGGATGTTCGAGTGCTGCTGGTGGATTGAAGATGGTAGCAATCGGACTGGTCTCGGAACTGACTGCTGAGGCGGCAAAGAGAGCTGCCTTGGGTGCAGGTGCCAAGGTTCTGGGGGTGTATTGTGGTGAACTCAGTGAATATGAGATAGCAGAGATAGCAGACCTTAAGGCGGATATTATTCTGTTAGCCGGTGGGACGGATGGTGGAAATAAAGAGGTTATCCTGCATAATGCGCAAATGCTTGCGACGCTGCATCAGGATGTGCCAATGGTAGTGGCAGGGAATAAATCGGTAGCACCGCAGATCGTAAAGATTTTGTCCACCGAGATGTCCGAGGTGGAACATACGGAAAATGTTATGCCGAAGCTGAATGAGCTGAATATTTTACCTGCGAGAGAAACAATCCGCAATGTATTTTTGAAACGGATCGTGCAGGCAAAGGGGTTGGATAAAGCAAATAAAATGGTCGACCGTATGGTCATGCCGACTCCGGCAGCTGTCTTGAAGGCTGCGGAATTATTAAGTAAGGGAACGGATTCAGAACAGGGACTCGGGGACATTATGGTAGTAGATATCGGTGGTGCAACAACGGATGTTTATTCGATAGCGAAGGGAAACCCAACCAATGCGACGGTATATATGCATGGATTGCCGGAGCCATTCGCAAAGCGGACCGTGGAAGGTGATTTGGGCATGCGATATAGCGCAGTGGCACTTCTGAAAGCATCCGGGGCAAAGATGATTGCGGACTATGCAAAAGCCAGCGAGTCTGCAGTGAATGCCTATATCGAGAAGGTTGAAGGCGATATTGATTATTTGCCGCAAACGGAAGAGGAAGCTGGAATTGAAATCGCTATGGGAAAGACCTGTACCCGGCTTAGTGCTGAAAGGCATGCAGGGTATCTGGAAACCTATTCGACCCCTTGCGGGATGACACAGGTACAGACGGGAAAAGACCTCACAGAGGTTAAGGTGGTCATCGGTACCGGTGGTGTAATCATCAACAATGCTGAGCCGGAGGCAATTCTCCAAGGCATTGAATTTGATTCTGCGAATCCCTTGACGCTCAAACCGAAGAACCCTGAGTATTTGATCGACAGCCAGTATATTATGGCTTCTATGGGGCTCCTGTCGGAGGAGTATCCTGATGCAGCCTTGCGAATGATGAAAAAATATATTATACGGGGGAATCAATCGTGGACTTAAAAAACAAGAAATGGACGACAGATGCTTTTAATACAACGCAAAAGGAAGTCTTGAACCAGTGGCCGACTGGTGCAGAGGTTGATTTTGAGGAAGCCGTTAAATATCATAAACAAATTCCGGCAAGCAAACAGTTTGCCAAAAAGATGGTGCAGGCGAAAAAGGACGGGGTTACATTGGCCCAGCCGCGTGCTGGTGTTGCTCTGATCCATGAGCATATCGAGCTGCTGAATTTCCTGGTTAAAGAAGGCGGTGCAGATTTGCTGCCGACGACAATCGATTCCTATACGCGTCAGAATCGCTATAAGGAATGTCAGGTGGGCATCGATGAGAGCCTGGCCGCAGGGCGCTCCCTGCTCAATGGCTTTCCGGCTGTAAATCATGGCGTAAAGGGAGTGCGTCAGGTTGTAGAGCAGGTGAATGGCCCGGTACAGGCCCGCCATGGCACACCGGATGCACGGCTGCTCGCGGAGATCATGCTGGCTGGAGGTTTTACTTCCTATGAGGGCGGCGGGATATCTTACAACATCCCTTATGCGAAAGATGTATCGCTTGAGAGAAGTATTTATGACTGGCAGTATGTAGACCGCCTCGTAGGCATTTATGCAGAGCATGGCGTAGAAATCAACCGAGAGCCTTTCGGACCGCTTACAGGTACGCTGGTACCACCTTCGGTTTCTCATGCGGTTGGAATCATTGAAGGAATTCTGGCAGCGGAGCAGGGCGTAAAGAATATTACTCTTGGTTATGGACAGTGCGGTAACCTTGTGCAGGATATTGCCGCAATCAAATCGCTTGAGGTTCTGGCTGAGGAATATTTGGAGAAGTGCGGCTATAAGGACTGTGTGCTGACTACCGTATTCCATCAGTGGATGGGAGGATTCCCACAGGATGAAGCACAGGCCTTTGGCGTTATTTCCTGGGGTGCTGCAGCGGCAGCTCTCTCCGGAGCAACCAAAGTCATTGTCAAAACACCGCATGAGGCGTTGGGTATCCCGACAAAGGAAGCAAATGCAGCAGGCATTCGCGCGACCAAGCAGGTGCTCAACATGCTATGTGATCAGAAATACGCGATGAACAAGGAACTTGAGGATGAAATTGCTATCATCAAAGCAGAGACGCGCTGCATTCTGGATAAGGTTTTTGAGCTTGGTCATGGAGATTACGCAGTTGGTGCGGTTCGTGCTTTTGAAGCTGGTGTGATTGATGTACCTTTCGCACCAAGCAAATATGCATTGAATAAAATGCTGCCGGCCCGTGATAATAATGGTGCAGTTCGTCTCTTTGCCATTGGTAATCTGCCTTTCAGCCAGGACATCATCGATTTCCATAAGGACAAGATCGAGGAACGTGCCAGAGTAGAAGGCCGTCAGGCATCCTTCCAGATGGTTATAGACGATATATATGCAATCTCCAAAGGCCGCATGGTCGGAAGACCCAAATAAGCAACAAGTTTGGCAATAACATTCATCTAAATAAATCTAAAGAAATATGGATGGCAGGAATCCATGTTTCCCGGATACATTTGAGGAGAGATATATTATGAAAATTAAAAATGTAGTGTGTTCAAAGGGCTTGACAGGTTTTTATTTTGATGACCAGCGCGCTATTAAGAAAGATGCAGCGCATGATGGCTTTACCTATGTTGGTAATACAGTAACAGAGGGTTTTCAGCAGATTCGTCAGGCAGGTGAGTGCGTTTCTGTCATGATTCTTTTAGAAGACGGACAGATTGCTTATGGCGATTGCGCAGCCGTTCAGTACAGCGGCGCGGGCGGACGTGATCCGTTGTTTTTGGCGGACGACTTCATTCCGGTTATTGAAAAGGACATCAAACCTCGTTTGGTAGGCCGTGAACTTAACTCTTTCAAAACGCTGGCGGAGGAAATCGACCATCTGACGGATGCAAAAACAGGCAAACAGATTCATACAGCACTGCGCTATGGCGTAACGCAGGCAATCCTCGATGCTGTAGCTAAGGCAAAACACAAAATGATGTGCGAGGTCGTGGCAGAAGAGTATCATACACAGGTCAGCAATACGGAGATTCCTATTTTTGCTCAGTCCGGGGATGACCGTTATGATAATGTCGACAAAATGATCATTAAGAAAGCTTCTGTTTTGCCGCATGCCCTGATTAATAATGTAAAGGATAAACTCGGAACGGACGGCGGTAAGCTTCTGGAATATGTAAAATGGCTCAGAGAACGTATTTTAAAGCTTCGCACCTCAGATGGTTACAATCCGACGCTGCACATTGATGTATATGGTACCATCGGGGCAGCTTTTCAGATGGATATGGACAAAATGACCGCGTATCTGGGGAAACTGGAAAAAGCAGCAGCACCGCTTCATCTGCGCATTGAAGGCCCTATGGATGTGGAAGAGCGTGATAAGCAGATTGAGGCTCTGGCGGAGCTGACCAAGCGTCTGCATGAGGCTAAGATCAACGTGGAACTTGTGGCGGATGAATGGTGCAATACCTTCGAGGATATTAAACTCTTCGCAGATCGCAGAGCGGGGGATATGGTGCAGATCAAGACACCGGATCTCGGAGGCGTAAACAATATCATTGAGGCGGTACTCTATTGCAAAAAGCATGGTATTGGTGCTTATCAGGGAGGTACTTGCAACGAAACAAATCGTTCAGCTGAGGTTTGCGTGCATCTGGCTATGGCCACGCAGCCTACACAGATGCTGGCAAAGCCAGGTATGGGCGTTGACGAGGGCCTGATGATTGTAAATAATGAGATGCAGCGCATTTTAGCAGTTCGCAAAATCTTGAATTGAAAATGATGACTTCTGGGGTGCCAGTATTGGCGCCCCAGAATGGTATGAGCATGAGGAGATATAAAGGCTATGTTTTTAGGCGATCAATTGATGTATACGTCGTACTTTGCTCCGCGTGGACGTGAGCGCCTCTACTCTTTGGGTAAGCAGCTCAGCGAGCGATATTTGTCTCCAACAGATCTTTTGATCGGTATCGTTGGAGATGCTGGTGCCGGTAAATCCTCGGTGGTGAAAGGTATGTTTCCGGGATTGGAACTAACAAATGACGATGACGGGGTCAATGTACGGCCACTGCCGTTATTGAAAAATATTGACAGGGATTTTTTTTCGGCGCATACATACCATGTAGATGTTCGTTTTGAATTGGCGTTCACGCAGCGCTATCAACTGGTAGATGCAGTAAAAAAAGCGATTGCACATGAAAAAAGGGTGATTGTCGAGCATTTTGATTTGCTTTATCCGGCTTTGGGTATGAATGCCGATATTCTTATCGGTGTAGGCGGTGAAGTGATTTTGGTAAAGCCGACGGTTTTTGGCCCAGAGCCAAATGAGCTTGTTGATATTGTGAGCAAAACGCTGAGCTATCGAAAGATGGCACATACGGCAGAGGATCTGACCACGCAGATTCTGTTACGGGAGTATAATGTGCCATTGCCGATGGGACATCGGGATGTTTATCGCGGGTTCGTGATGGAATATGCGACGCCTCTGGAAATCGATCTGGCTGAGGTCGAGAGCAAAGTTATAGCAATTATGCGAAAAGACCTGCCGGTATGTTATAAGGATGAGGATCATATCCAAATCGGAGATGATGCCTGGGCCTGTACAGGTCCCAGAACACATGTGACCAGTACGGGACGAGTGGAGAACTTCCGGCTGCTGCCGAAATGCAAATATGACCGCAAATCAAAAACTTATCTGCTGATTGGGCTGGTTGGTCCGGAAAGTGAGTTGCTGGACGGGCTGGCAGGACTCAATAATGCAGTGAAATTCTGAGGGGAATCGGAGGCTGAAACAATGGCAAAAATAGAGAAAACCGGACAGGCTGGAACCTTGGAATCCAGTGACATCATGATTACAGTAGTGCCGGATAAGAGCGGGATACAAATTGAACTGGAAAGTATTGTTATGCCGCAGTATGGAGATGCAATCCGGGCAACGATTGAAAAGATAATGAAAGAACAGCAAATAGAAGGAATCCGGATCAAGGCTATAGATAAAGGTGCGCTTGACTGTACAATCCGGGCGCGCGTTCTGACCGCCCTGGATCGGGCTGGGGCAGAGATAAGGGAGGTGCTGGCGTAATGGATTTGAGAAGGACAATGCTGTTCATACCGGGAAACAATCCGGCTATGCTGCAAAACGGAGGCGTGTTTGGGGCGGATTCCGTGATTCTGGATCTGGAGGATGCAGTGGCGCCAAATGAAAAGGACGCGGCACGCCAGCTTATAGGAAATGCGCTGCGTACGTGTGACTATGGCATGAGTGAAAAGGTTGTGCGCATTAATCCGTTGGATACGTATGGTGTGCAGGACATCAAGGCGATTGTTCCCTGCGGGCCAGCGGCACTTTTGGTACCAAAGGTAGAATGCCCGGAGGATATTAAGAGTGCGGCAGAATGTATTGCAGCTGTCGAATCGGCTGGAAGTCAGGTAAAGATTGTGGCCCTGCTGGAAACGCCGAAGGGCATAGCAGAAGCTTATCAGATTGCCACGGCGGATACGCGGCTCGTGGCGCTTGCACTCGGCGCCGAGGACTATACGGCGGCGCTCGGGGCTAAGCGTACAAAGGAAGGCCGGGAGATTTATGCAGCCCGCATGGCGGTCATTAATGCAGCCGCTGCCGCCGGTATTCAGTCTATTGATACTCCGTTCACCGATGCGAACGATGAGGAAGGACTGCTCAAAGATACAGCTTTTGCCAAGGAGGTTGGCTTCAAAGGGAAGTTGTCCATTAATCCCCGTCAGATTGATGCCATCCATAGTGTATTCAATCCGACGGACAGCGATATTGCCTGGGCACAAAAGGTTTTGGCCGCAATCCGCAAGGCCAAGGCAGAGGGCTCAGGAGTGGCTTCACTCAATGGCAAGATGGTTGATTTGCCAGTCGTGAACCGGGCAAAAACAATGCTGCATCTTGCATACAGACTGGGCATGGTAGAGGAGGTCGCTGAAGCATGAAAAATCAACTAGGTCGGGAAATACCGGAAGCTATCGCGAAAAACAGGCTCCTCTATGCAGGAGCCTTTGGGACAGAGCCGACAATGCGCCGTTATGCACCGCAGGTAAAAAGAATCTTGCCGGGGCAAAGCAAGTTGGTAGACAATATCGAGGATGTATTTAAGAAAATACCGGTAAAGAGCGGTATGACGCTGTCATTCCATCATCATCTGCGGAATGGAGACGGCGTTTTGAATATGGTACTCGATACGGCGGCGAGACTGGGAATTAAAGATTTGAAGATAGCAGCCAGCTCGATTTTTCCCGTGCATGCACCACTTATTGAGCATATCAAAAATGGTGTGGTGACAGAGCTTGATACAAACTATATGTCGGGCGTCGTTGCACAGGCCATTTCCCATGGCATTCTGGCAAAGCCCGTTACCATGCGTACGCATGGCGGCAGGGCCAGGGCTATTGAGTGCGGTCAGCTCAAAATTGACGTGGCGTTTGTGGCTGCACCGGCTGCTGATGATTATGGCAATATCAATGGCACACAGGGACTGGCAGCTTGTGGATCGCTGGGTTATGCGATTCCGGATGCCGAATATGCTGAGCATGTGGTCGCGATTACCGATCATTTGGAAGAATATCCGCTTACGCCGGTTTCCATCGAGCAGACGAGAGTAGACTATGTCGTGAAGGTCGATTCAATCGGTGATCCAAAGGGGATTGTGTCAGGAACGACAAAGATCACGAAGGACCCCGTAGGTCTCAGAATCGCAGAAAACGCTGCGAAGACCATTGAAGCCGCAGGGCTCATCCGGGATGGATTTTCTTTCCAGACGGGTGCGGGCGGTGCATCGCTGGCAGCAGCATATTTTGTGCGCCAAATGATGGAAAAGAAAGGTGTAACGGGCAGTTTTGCGCTGGGCGGCATTACAGGATATATGGTAGAGATGTTGGAAAGCGGCTTATTTAAGAAGCTGCTGGATGTACAGGGGTTTGACCTGGAGGCCGGAAGGTCAATCGCAAAAAATCCGAATCATATGGAAATCAGTGCGAATTTTTATGCGAGTGCCTTCAACAGCGGCAGTGCGGTTAACCGTCTGGATGCTGTGATTTTAGGTGCAACGGAAATTGATACGGATTTCAATGTGAATGTGGTAACGGGTTCGGATGGTGTAATCATGGGAGGATCGGGCGGCCATAGTGATGCGGCAGCCGGCGCGAAGGTTACGATTATTGTATCAAATCTGCTGCGCGGTCGTCTGCCAATCATTGTAGATCATGTGTTGACGGCGACGACACCGGGGGAAACAGTCGATGTGGTCGTTACGGAACGCGGTATTGCGGTCAATCCGCTGCGTCCAGAACTTAAAGAGCAGCTGCTGCAGGCAGGACTGCCTGTCAGGGAGATTCATGAACTCAAAGAATTAGCAGAGAAAATGGCGGGNGTGCCGAAACAAATTGAAACTGGCGATCGGGTTGTCGCTGTGGTAGAGTACCGTGATGGGACGGTCATTGATACAGTCCGTCAGGTGAAGGACTGAATCTATGTTGTGGAGCAGCGCAGAAGCGCACACCGTCGATTTAGGCAATCCCCGTGAAGTGCAGGAGGTCCGGCAGTTTCTACAGGGTTTCGATCTTGCCTATAATGGTGATGTGGATTATACGGTAGCTTTTTATGACGAACGATTGCAAATCATCGCTACCGGCTCCTTGAAGAACAACGTACTGTGCAATATCGCAGTCGCTGAGTCGTTGCAGGGCGAAGGCTTTACGGCCAGCGTCGTATCCCATCTCATGAGAGAGGCGGCAACGCATGGACTGTATCATTATTTCCTGTTTACCAAACCGGACATGGTACCGCAGTTTTCTTCGCTGTGTTTCAAGGAGATTGCGCGGTCAGACTCTCTTGCTGTTTTATTGGAGAGCGGCATTGGCTCAATCGGAAGCTTTTTGCACAGTATTGCCAATGAGACCGTGAACCTGCCGGTTGGCAGGCGGGCAGCTCTTGTGGTGAACTGCAATCCATTTACGCTGGGGCACGAGGCAGTCATTGCCCGGGCAAGCCGTGAAAACGATGCTGTCATAGTCCTCGTGGTAAGTGAGGACCAATCGGCCTTTCCCTTTGCTGTGCGGTTTCGTCTTGTACAGGAAGGACTGAAAAAGTATCCAAATGTGTGCGTATTGCCAAGTGGTCCCTATATCATATCCGCAGCGACCTTTCCGGGATATTTTACCAAGGGGCAGGACACAGTGGCAGCGCAGACACGGCTGGATGCCACAATTTTTGGGCAATGGATTGCACCGGCTTTGGGTGTGACCCGGCGCTATGTTGGTGATGAACCTTACAGCGAAGTGACCAGACAATATAATGAAGCTCTGCTTGAGGTGCTGCCGCAGTATGGCATAGAAGTAGTGATTATGCCACGTAAACAAGCGGGCACGGAGATCATCAGCGCTTCCCGTGTCCGGCAATGTATCAATAAGGATGAGTGGCAGACCATCCGGCGCATGGTGCCGGAAACAACCTACGCTTATCTGGTATCAAGCGAGGCGCAGATTGTATTGCAAAAGCTCAGGACTATGGGGAATATTTACCATAGAAATGTATAGAGTCTGATTGTTACGAGTTAATCTTACGGGCAGCACATAGCGTGCTGCCCGTTATTTTTTGAAGATGCGATTTTGGGGTTCAGAAGCGATGGATGCGTTAAATAATACCTTCCAGATGCAGCATGACCTGGGCGACAAAAGTCGCACAAATAAAAGTGCCTGTATAGACGGCAAGTGCAACTACAATAATACGCCACGACATTTTCTTGAACATACCGATATCCTTGCCAACGGTGAGTCCGGCATAGGAAAGCACAACCGTACAAAGTGCCAGAAAATCAACTTTGTCTACATAATATGTAACAAATCCTGCTATGGGGGAAATCGGGGTAGCAACCAGGATTGCCAGAATCGAAACCCAGAAAACCATTGGTAAATGCCCCGGTAAAATTTTGGCCAGAAGAATGCCCCCGACCGTAATGACTACAATACATCCAGACCCTAAAAAAGCGTCGAGCGGCGCTACGGCATAGGCGGTAATACAGACAACTGTACTAATAAGACCGGCCACGATAAAAACAAGTATTTCTTCCATAAGGCTCATAGCTGTTCACGCTCCTTTTTTTTTTGGTGCCAGAATCGGAGAAAGTTTTTTATAAAAATAATTTGTAAGCGGTAATGAAACAAACAAGCAAAAATAAATACCCACAATGGTTGTCAAGAGATTGCTTGCCCCTGCATACATGAGAATCTCTGCCTTTTGTTCCGGAAATACTGTAGCAATTGCACCTGTAGCCGCCGCCATCATGCTGCCGGAGCCCACACCGGCTCCCATAGCGAGTGCATAGGGATGAAATATATGAAGGGCAGCAAGGAATCCGGCGATCAGTCCGACCCAGATCGCCCCAAATACAGTACCACAAATGTATATGGCCATAACCCCGCGTCCTTCTGGGGAAGAAAGCCCATACTTCTCAGCAATGATGGCGATATTCGGTTCACGATCGATAGAAAAGGTGGCACCAACGGATTCCCGTCCCAGACCGAGTGCGATGGCAATAGGCAGGCCGATTACCACGGTTCCCATAAAATGCCCGAGTTCCTGCACACAAAGAGCAAATCCCGCATTGAGAACCTTGATGAGCGCCGGACCTATGACCACCCCGAGTTTAGTGACGAGAATCATGGTCATAAGGCCAAGGACTGCTGTCGCATGCGAGGTTTCAGACTCCTTAAAAGCCTTGAGTTTTGGCAGGCTGATGATTGTACCAAGCACCATAGCATAGAGCATGGGAAGAAAAAGCAGTACCCCCGGACCTAAAGGAACTTTTTTTGTGCCAATCCATTCGCAAATAACGGCTAATAGCAGAGCAATGAGATGAATTTTCCAGTTTTTAATAATACTCATAACAATACCTCTCTTTACTTTGTTGTAATTTTGATAGTAAAATTACTCAGATGAGTTATCACAAAAATAAAAATTGCCCGATAGAGTGGCAAAAAGATGTAATACTTGTTATTATAAATATGAACAATGTCCATGTCAAATCACACAGATGTTGTTTATATGCATAAAATCCATTGTTTTAAAAGGAGTTTGAGTATATTGTATACAGAATTGAAACAAAAGGTTTACGATTCCATGCTGGCACATCGTGAGGAAATCTGCGCTCTGGCAGATGCGATTGGGGCAGAGCCGGAGCTTGGCTTCAAAGAGGAAAAAACAGCAAAAAAAATTGCGGATTTCTTTGCGAAGCATAATATTCCCTATACGAGCGGACTGGCTATTACAGGTGTCAAAGGCGTGTTACACGGGAAAAGTGCGAAACGCCGTATCGCAGTCCTTGGAGAACTGGATGCGGTCCCTTGCCCAAATCATCCCTTGGCGTCTAAAGAGACCGGGGCTGCGCATGCCTGTGGACACAATGTCCAGCTTGCTATCATGGCAGCTTGTGCTGTCGGCCTGCAAGAATCCGGTATTCTGCGTGAGCTGGATGGAGATGTTGTTCCATTTGCGGTTCCGGCAGAAGAATATGTAGAAATCTCTTATCGGAATCAGCTGCGTGATCAGGGCAAACTGCATTATTTCTGCGGTAAGGAAGAGCTCATTCGCATAGGGGCATTTGACGATATTGATATTTCTATGATGATGCATGCGTCTATGTCTGGTGATGGCAAGCGTGTTATTGATACTGGAGGGACCAGCAACGGGTTCATTGGCAAGCTCATACGGTTTCAAGGAAAAGCCGCTCATGCAGCTGCTGCACCGCACGATGGCGTAAATGCACTCAATGCGGCCATGCTGGCCATCCAGGCGGTCAATGCTTTGCGTGAAAACTTCCGTGAAGAGGATTATGTACGTTTCCATCCAATTATCACCAAGGGCGGAGACTCTGTTAATGTAGTGCCGTCCGATGTACGTATGGAAAGCTATGTACGTGCCAAAACGGTGCAGGCAATGATTGAAACTAATCAGAAAATTAATCAAGCTATCAAATATGCGGCAATGGCTGTCGGCGCTGAAGCTGAAATACAGGATCTGCCAGGACAGCTCCCTATGATCAATGATCAAAAGCTGAATGCGGTTTACGAGGCCAATGTAAAAAAACGACTGGGGGAGAATGCTATCATTCATCTTGGACATCTGGCTGGCAGCACAGATATGGGAGATCTTGCGCATATTATGCCAGTCATTCATCCCTGGTTTGGTGGGGGTACCACAGGCATTGTCCATTCCGCAGATTTTCGGGTTACAGATCCTGAAATGGCCTATTTTCTTTCGGCAGCAACTATGACAGATACGATCATCGACTTGCTGGCGGATGGAGCCGCTGGTGCGGAAAATATTCTTCGCGATTATCAACCCTGCATGACAAAAGAAGCATATCTGGGGTATCTGGCTTCTGTTAAATAGGCATTGCAATAGCAAATGCTTTTCCGAGAATAGAACGGTTTGTAAGAGTCTCGAAATTTAAGCAGGGATGAATCAATAATCACGTTCATAAAATTCAGATTTTGCGATTAATATGTAGCTTTATCAATTGACTGAAACCCGGGTGCCGCGATTCCTATGCGGCACCCGGGTTTTAACTATCCAAAAATTTTGAAGGAGAAATACCTTCATGGTTCTTAAAGCACTTGCTGAAGTAAAAGATGTCATTGAATCCTACTTTCAAGGCAGTCTCAGAAACGGTATGTCCGTCACGTAAAAACTCTTTTCCTTTTTGGATGCGTATGTTGACCAGATAGTTTATCGGTGATTTACCTGTGACCTTTTTAAAGGTGCTCTCCATATAGGTCGGACTCATATGAATATGGTCGGCGAGGTTCTGCAGAGTTAGTTTTTCAGCATAATTTTCCGACATGAAATGAATAATAGACTCTATTTTGCGGATGTGGTGGAAATTGAAATCGGAGTTGGTTTTCCAATGGAGAAGAAGCGACAGAATTTCTAAAAAAATGGATTTTGCCCGGATAATCCTGTCATAATCGCTGCAAAACCACATCTTGATAAAATTGGAAAATAAGTAGATGATGCGCGAATATAAGGATGGATCCGTTATGGTTTCTAAAGTGTCAAATGGCAAAGGTGCATTTAGAAGTTGCCAGGTTTCATTTTGCAAAGCCAGATGTGTGTAGAAAAAATCGACGGTATAGCATTTCATCAGATTCCCTGGAGGAGTGGTCCCCAGCCGATAATCGCCAGGTCGGTAGTAGACAAGGTCGCCACGGGATATTGTAAATTTTTTTTTATTACAAATAAGCTTCGCTTCGCCGTCATAGACCAGAATGAAGTTGTGCCGGTCATAGATGGTTTTTCCTTGAAGCTTCCAATCCGGTGTGCATTTGCGTTCTGCAGCATAGGTAATTTGCAGGAATATATTTTCCAACATGAATTTGGGAGAAATATTTTGCATAAAATCATCCTTTTATGATGAGATATTATAAATATCATTATATATTATATGTTCAAGAAATTCTATATATTATAAAATAATTCCGTGATCACTTCGGAAATGGAATCCATTGGTGGCTTGCTGGCAAGGTATCGTGACTGTTATCGGTGGTGGTATAATACAAGGCTTTCTTTATTGTGCAAAAAATTCGAAACATTAAGACTTATATATGCTGCGTATATTTATGTCAGCATGTTGCAACACTGTGTCAATTTTGGCTTCAGGGAATGCAAGCAACTATACTTTAGGAGGGATATAATGGAAAAATCAATAGATTTGGCCGTAATCAATAAGACCATGAATTATGTTGTGGAAAAATATTCTCCGCATGGAGATAAGATTGGCTGGCTTATGATTGCTTCAATTTTAGTTGAAGCGTGGGATTTATATTCTTTTGCGTTCATTGTGGTATTTATCAATGAATTGTATCATCCGTCTGTTCTGCTGCTTGGGCTTGCGGGAGCAGGAAGCCAGGCGGGGGCAGTGGTCGGTTCTATTTTAGGAGGCTGGCTTACGGACAAGGTGGGTAGACGGTATGTATTCCTTGGTACGATGATTATGTTTATTATCTTTGGCTTTGCGCAGGCTTTTGTACCCACGATAGAAGCTCTGGTTGTTGTGCGCATTATATTGGGAATTCCTTTGGGGGCTGATATTGTCAATGGATATACCTATATCATGGAATATATGCAAAGTGGTAAGCGAGAGGTCATGGGGAATCGTTGGCAGTTCATGTTTGCTTTGGGAATTGTTCTTTCTATCCTCATGGTGCTTTTTCTGCTGAGTCTGGGCATGAACCACGAATACTTGTGGAGAGTCATTCTCGGTTTATCTGGTGTGCCGGCAGTCATCCTGTTTGTTTTGCGCCGGAACCTTCCGGAGACGGTTGTATGGCTTATACAGCGAGGTCGATTTGTAGAAGCCAAAAAAGTTGCCGGAGAGATTTACGGTGATTCGCTTGCTATGTTGCCGAACGCAGATCAAACGATGCCTGAGGTGAAATTAAGCGGCTTCCTGAAAGAAATTTATCATGATCGGACGCGTTGGAGAGGTACGCTTTTTGGCTGGGTAGCAGGATTTGCTCAGGGAGTGGAGTTCACCTCCTTTGGGTTTTATATTCCGATGATGTTGATTTTGCTCAATTTTTCTGGTGTTTTCCAGACCAATCTTATTACACTGGCACTGTATCTTGTGGGCTTGGTTGCCGGTTGGTGCGGTCCACAGCTCACACCAAAGCTTGGGCAGCGGAGGATCAGCATCATCGGCTTCAGTATAGCTGGGCTGTCTCTGCTTGTTGTGGCAGGTGCCATTTTCACAGGGGACCTTATTCTGATACCGTTTGCTTCGGCAACCTTTCTTTGGGGGCATTACTGGGCTGCATCTAATGTCATGACGATTCCCTCTATGGTTGCGCCAGTCAAATATCGTGGAATTGCCAGCGGTTTTTCCTATATCTTTCTGAAGGTAGCAGCATTTATGAGCATATTCTTGTTTCCATCGTTGTTCAAAGCAGTTGGTGAAGGGAATGCCACGCTTATAGCGGCATGCTTCTCTTTGATGGGCTTGTTGGCGGCTGTTTTCATTTTGCCGGAGTTATATGGGTACAAGGGGAATGAAAATAGCAGCGATGAAGGAGAAAATGGGATTTTGAAAAACGCAGAATAAAATTTTAGGGAGATCATCGAAATGACTAGAATACCATTTGAAGTAATGAAAAAAGAATTTGCCAGAGTTTTTGTAAAGCATGGGTTTACGCCTGCGCGTGCTGAGGAAAGTGCACAGTTGTTTGCTGCATCAAGTCTGGATGGTGTTTATTCACATGGCATCAATCGCGTACCGCGTTTTGTAGACTATATTGCAAAAGGCTATGTCCATGTAGATGCAGTGCCGACGCGGATTGATGGTATGGGTTCCATAGAACGTTATGATGGGAACCTCGGACCTGGAGATTTGAACGCGAAATTTTGTATGGAGCGTGCGACAGCCATGGCGCATGCAAGCGGTATGGGGGTAGTGACTATCAATAATACCCACCATTGGATGCGCGGAGGAAACTATGGCTGGCAAGCTGCCCGTGCAGGCTGTATCGGTATTTGCTGGACCAACACGGAATCCTGCATGCCGCCATGGGGTGCCAAAGATGCCAAAGTGGGAAATAATCCTTTTGTTATAGCGGTTCCGCGGGAAGAAGGCCCAGTGGTGCTGGATATGGCTATGTCGCAATTTTCCTACGGCAAGCTGCAGGTCACGCGGCTGAAGAACGAAATGCTGCCCGTTGATGGAGGGTTCGATAGGGAGGGCCATCTTACACGTGATCCTGGAGCTGTTGAAGAATCTATGCGCATACTGCCGACAGGTTTTTGGAAGGGTTCGGGCCTTGCAATTTTGTTGGATCTGGTCACTGCACTGCTGGCAGGAGGGCTTTCAACCTGCGGTATCGATAAGGCAAAACCGGCTGCAGAGGTCTCCTGTTATAAAGCATCGCAAATATTTATTGCTTTTGATCCGATGCTGATTTCCGGGCAGGATTTTGTACAGCAAACCGTTGCAGATGCTATTGATTATCTACATACGGCAATCCCAGCGGAAAAAAATGGAAAGGTAGCTTTTCCAGGGGAAAGGACAGCGAAGACTAGAAAAGAGAATCTGGCACAAGGCATTCCGGTCAATGATGTGATATGGAATCAGATCTTAGGTTTGTAGTTGTTGCAGGGACTATCGAAAACGTGTATGTACAGGGCTGATGAAGACTATAAGCATTCAAGGCACGGCATCGGATAGTTGGTTTATCCGATGCCGTGTTGTTTGTCGTAATATTTAAATTGAAACAAGAAATATCGAAAAAATATAAATACTTGCATTCTTTAGGAGGTTATGCTATATTGTTTATGAAAACGATTGCACAAAGCATTTCGTGTTGATTTTAGGGTGGTATAATTTATGATTACGATAAAAGATGTAGCAAAATTAGCTGGAGTTTCTGCGAGTACGGTGTCAAGAGCAATCAGTGGCAATATCCCGGTGGAGAAGGAAACAAGGGATAAAGTCATGCAGGCCGTAGAGGAACTGCATTATGAGCCGAATGCATTGGCTAAGGGATTAAAAGAAGGCAAGACCAACACGATAGGTCTGATTATACCCAATATCGGCAACCATTTATTTCCACCATTGGTCAAAGGGGTCGAAGAAACTGCACGTAAGAGCGGGTATACGGTTATTTTGTGTAATACAGAAAATAATCTGGAAATAGAAAAAACTTATCTGGAAAAGATGCAGAAGCGTTTGGTAGATGGTTTTATTATTGCTACTGCGCGGGAAAAAAGTACGCATATCCTGGATATGGAAGCCGAAGGAGTTCCTGTCGTGCTTTTGATAAGACACTTGGGCAATGCAGTTGATGCTGTGATATTGGATAATTATAAAGGGGCTTATGAGGCTGTATCGTATTTGCTGGCCAGAGGACGGAAAAAAATTGCCATCATCAATGGAGAACAGGAACTTTCCTTGTACCGTGAGCGTTTCAATGGATATCAGGAAGCACTGAAAAAAGCAGGAGAGACAGTAGTTCCGCAGTTGGTGCTGGACGATGCCTTTGGGGAAGAAAATGGATATGCTGTAATGGTAGGGCTTTTAAGAAGCGGGCAGATGCCGGATGCGGTTTTTGCAACGACAGATTTAAGAGCAATAGGTGCGATTCGTGCAATCAAAGATTTTGGTTACAGAGTTCCTGAGGACATTGCTGTTATAGGTTTTGACGATTTTGAGTTTACAAAATTATTGAGTCCGAGGTTGACGACGGTTTCTCAGCCATTATATGATATGGGAAAATTGGCAGTAGAGAAGTTGATTACAATAATGGACAATAAGAATAAGGTCACTCCAATCATAGATGTTATGGAACCTACGCTGGTTTTGCGGGATTCGACGTAGTAAAGAGAATGGGTTTCCTGATAATAGGCAGGAGTTTATTTTTGTAATTTACACAATCGTTTGTGCAATCGATTGCACAAACGATTGTGTAAAAATAAATAGAAGGAGAAGGTTATTTATGAAGAATGTAGCAATGGTATTGACGGGATTCAACGCACCTCTGGAGCGTAAGGAGTTTGAGATCCCGGCACTGCAGCAGGGTCAAATGCTTGTAAAAATAGAAGCAGCGGGCGTTTGTGGTTCCGATGTACACATGTGGAGAGGTGAGGATCCACGGACACCACTGCCTATTATTTTGGGGCATGAAGGTGTTGGCAGGGTTGTGAGTATACGTGGCAATAGGGAATATGTGGATGGAAGGAAAATAGAAACGGGGGATTTGATCTTATGGAACAGAGGCATGAGCTGTGGAAAATGCTATGCCTGCCAGGTCCTTCACGAACCATCGCTCTGTAAGAACAGAAAGGTCTATGGAATCAATATGGATTGTGTGGAGCAGCCGTATTTAAGTGGATGTTATTCACAATACATTATCTTACGTAAGCATACGGATATATTTAAAGTGCAAGAAGGTGTGGACCCAGCAATATTAGTATCGGCTTCTTGCTCCGGGGCAACCATTGCACACGCCTATGATATGGCAGATCTTTCTATTGGAAGTACGGTACTGATTCAGGGGCCGGGTCCATTAGGCGTATATGCAACTGCATTTGCGCACGAAATCGGAGCATCTGAGATCATTGTGATTGGAGGTTCTGCAGACAGGCTGGCCTTGTGCAGGGAGTTTGGAGCGACAACGGTTCTGGACCGGCATGGACTCACGCAGGAGGAAAGGCGTCAAAAAGTATTTGAAATAACTGGGGGAAAAGGTGTGGATTTGGTGGTCGAGGCCACTGGCGCACAAGGTACTGTTGAAGAGGGAATCAAGTTACTTCGTTCCGGCGGAATGTATTTATCTACTGGTTATGCGCAGCCTGCCGGGATTGAAAAAATTGATTTTTTTGCGGATGTGGTAAGTAAGAATATCAAAATTCAAGGGACATGGGTCAGCGATACAAGGCATACATATCAGGCCATGAATTTAGTTTTGAAAGAACAAGAAAAATTTTCTAAACTAATCAGTCATAGATTTCCATTGGAAAAAGCGAATGAAGCAATTCAGATAATGGCAAGTAAAAAAGCTTTTAAAGCTGTTTTGATGCCGGCATCTGATATAAAATAATACTTATACACGCCAGACATGAATATATAGAATTTTCAGTAGTATGAGATACTTGGGAATGTTTTTCGCGATGAAACGTTCTGATATAGCAAACATAAATTTGTCTTATTTTATCAATAAGCTACAAGAGCAATTGGCTCAAATTATTATAAGAGGTGTAAAAATTGAATCAGGATAAAAGAAAAATGCTTATAGTGTCTGCTTTATGCGGTTTTGGTTATATGATGTATTCGGTGGACCGGATGGTTATGTCTACCTCTATAGGATTGATTGCACAGGAGTTTGGTTTTAGCACGGTTACATCCGGGTTGCTGATGAGTGCATTTTTTTATGGTTTTATAGCTTTTTTATTCATTGGGGGAGTCTTGTCAGATCGTTTGAGCGGCAAAAGGGTCGTTATAGGCGGGGTGTTGTTGTTTTCAGTATTCACAGCAGCGACCAGTTTTGCTTCTGGATTGATGACGATGTTTGTTTATCGCATCATGACAGGTATTGGGGAAGGCGTTTTTTGGCCAGCAGCTTCTCTGGAGGTTTCTAACGTAACTACAGAAAAGCAACGGGCGACGGTTATGTCTCTGTATTGGACCGGCTATCCGATAGGAGGATTTTTAGGGACATGGCTGGGAGCCAATATAGGACCTGTATATGGCTGGCGGGCTGTTTTTTATGTGGC
>WSSedB1CaDRAFT_10000393_pt1 | contig 19988 bp, 20 predicted proteins | sample WetSurSB1Cattail_FD_9460 | JGI IMG/M metagenome (IMG submission 9460)
CAATTATTTATCCCCAAATGAGTACGAACGCAAATACCGATTTGCTAATTAATAAGCTGAAAAATTTCTCGTTTTAATTTGTTCTAAATCTTGACATAGGAGCAAACGTATAGCAGCGTAGGATGAGATTAGATTAGCAAAAGAAGACATGTGGAGCGTTGGGTAATAAATAAATTTTTATGATTTTTATTTTAAGATTACCTCTAAATATGTGAGGTTTAGAGGTATAATGAAGGTGAGCTTATTTTAGAAGAGAGGTGAACTTTATGACTAAAGACGAAATTAAAGAAGTTGTATTAAAACAGTTACTATTGAATGGAACAGAAAGTGTAGCTCAAATGTTTATACTGTTAACAGGAACATCTGATAACCAAGTGAACTTTGACCAAAGTGCATCAGTTGACAATATAGGAGCAGGTATAGGGGATGAAGAAAACGTCAAGGCTTCTTTGAAAGAAATTTTCGCGGAACTAGTTAGTGACGGAAGCGTATCTACAGCTGATGAAGAGAAATTCATCGTGGCAGACAAAGAAAAATTACAGGCTCAATTGACTGAATGAAATAAAAGCATCCTTCGGGGTGCTTTTTTGTGCCTTTGAATAAATACAGTTCATATTAATACTTGCGGAAGGTTGGCAGGTATCTCTTTTTGATTGTCGAACGTTCCTATAATATACATAGAGGAGATGATTGATAATGGATAAAGTAACGGCTAAAGATTTAGGGGGATTATTTCAAGTGTTCCAAGAAGACTATGGGGATATGTGGCCGTTTAATGAAAACTTTTCCGAAACAGATGAAGCTTATGTAGAAACAATGGAAATAGTAGATGCTAAATATGTACCAGCATATGTATTTCTTAAAAAAAATAACGTGCTGCGTGTAAAAATCAGCATTGGAGATTTAGAAATTAACGCAACTACTATTAAAATCAACAAGATATCTTATTTTGAAGAAACGGTAAAAAGTGGATTGATAAAACCACTGGATACTGAAAAAATTGTTATTCATATGGATAATCAAAAAGAATTTGTGTTTTTAAGGCCTGATGTAAAGCTAGTTGGTCCGGGAGAAATGCAAATGGGATTTTCAAAGATTAAAAATGTGGAGAGATATGAAAATTTTATCAATATATTAAAAAGCAAATGTAAAAATTGACAGACCAATAAATACAGTTCATATAATACTTGCGGAAATATAATGAAAGTGTGACGACTTTGCTCATCAACCAACGGTCAAAGATAAATAATGTGCTCAAGGCTGAAGGGTTTATAGAATATATATGATTTAGCAGGATTCTTCTTTGCTTTGCCGAAGGGGTACAGGATAAGTAAAAAGGAGATAGGGTAATGGAGGAATTAAGCGAAAAAGAGGAATATAAAGAGAAATTGAGCAAAGAAGAAATATCTAGAATTGAAGATTGTGATCTACGCGAGATCAGGCATAAATATTGGTTGAAAAAAAACAAGGCTTTTAGGGATGAATATAATATCCCTTGTAGCGAATTAGACGAAGTGAGCGATCAAATAAGAAATAGAGAAAGAAAAGAGATAGAAAAGTACAGGATAAAAAAAGGAATTACAGAACCATTAAAGTGGTAAACAAAGCACTTTCGCGGTGTTTTTAAACCTTTTTATATGTAAGTTAAACGTCTTGTATCATTTGTTTTAATGCAAGGCTTTTTGTTTGACATATTTCGCGCCAGCATATATTGTATAAAGAGTAAATATATTTACGAAAGGGATGATTGATATGCCAGCAATTATTGTGAATGTATCTAATGTTGATATGGAAAAAAAGAGGAAGTTAGCGGCGGAATTAACAAAAACAGCAAGTGAAGTTTTAGGAATACCGGAAGCAGCTTTTCAATTATATATTAATGAACACGGTAAAGAAAATATAGCTGTAGGTGGAACGTTGTTAGCCGATAAATAATTGCGGTGGGGTAGATAAGGTGGCAAAATGGACAGGGTCTTTGGAATATTATTCCAAAGACCTTATTTTTGCTTAGATCTTTAAATTTAGTAAGGTCATGCAGTAAATAAACGTCTAAAAAAGAAAGGAAAATCAGTTATGACGGTAACGGCGAGAGAGTATATCGAGTATGGCATGTATTTGGTGCGAAAAGGAAAACGGGAAGATGCAATCAGTATTTTTTGTCAGGCCATTGAAAAAGATCCAATGCAGGCGGAAGCCTATAATAATTTAGGTGTACTTTTTCGGGATAAAAAAGAATTGAGGCAAGCGGAAGCTTGTTTTAGGAAAGCCATTGATTTAAAGCCGGATAATGCAATCCATTATAATAATTTGGCGTTGGTTTTTTTTGATACGCAACGTTTGCAAGAAGCTGAATTGTGTCTGAAGGAGGCATTGAAATTCGACGCACGTTTGCCGGAATTATATAATAGCCTGGGGTTGGTTTATGAAGAAGGCAGGCAAATGGCTAAAGCGCAAGCAGCTTATGGTCGTGCTATTGAAATTAATTCTAAATATATCGAAGCATGTTACAATTTGGGAACGCTTTTAAAAACCATGAAACAGAGTAATAAAGCAGAGTATTGGCTAAAAAAAACGCTGGAATTACAGCCAACGTATGTAGCTGCAAAATTTGCTTTAGCTACTTTATATCTTTGTGAGGGACGTTATGCAGACGGTTGGGAATTATATGATACATCGCGGTTGCTAAAAACAAAAAATCGGGCTGGTGAAATAAAACCTTGGCAAGGCGAGATTATTGCAGGGGCAAAGATATTGCTTTTTTACGATCAGGGGCTGGGGGATACAATTCAGTTTGTTCGCTATGTTGACATGGTCGTTGCTCTGGGGGCTGAGGTCATATTGTGGGTCCAGAAACCTTTGCAAGGGTTGATTAAAACATCTTATCCGAAGCTGATGTTTTATGTCAGTGATAAAATCCCTTTAGTCCAATACGATTATGCTTGTTCTCTGATGAGTCTGCCAAAATTGTTTCATACGACTTTAATGACGATTCCGCAAAAGATTCCCTACATACAGCCGCCTAATGAAAGTGTTGAAAAATGGCAGAAGCGGCTTGCAGCGGTAAGGCCTGTGAATAAGAAAAAAATTGGTGTTGTTTGGGCGGGAAATCCAAAACACGATAATGACCAAAATCGTTCCATAGAGTTTGCTGTATTCCATAAATTATTTTCGGATATTGATGTCATATGGGTTAGTTTGCAGGCTGGGAAAAGAGCTATGGACGTAGCTGCTGTATCTGATCGGATTATCGATTATTCGGATGAGTTTTTGGATTTTTCGCAAACGGCTGGTTTAATTGCTAACCTTGATTTAGTGATTACGATTGATTCTGCTGTAGCGCATTTAGCTGGCGCGATGGGGAAGAAAATCTGGCTTTTAGTGCCGTTTATGCCGGATTGGCGCTGGCAAATGGATCGTGATGATAGTCTATGGTATCCAACGATGCGGCTATTTCGGCAAGCGACAATTGGTGATTGGCCAGAGGTACTAAAAAGAGTAAAAACAGCGCTGCAGGAATTCATCTTGTAAGTTAAGATTAGAAAAAGGTATTGGTTCAATTACTATATTCAATTTCCTTTTTGTTGAATAAAAAGGTATTCTTAGTAGGATGAAGTAATGAAAAGAGGTAGTTCTGTGAATTTGTCAGGAGTGAGATAATGTCTTACAATTAAGGCAAGTCAAATTGTGGGATGTGTTAATGATATGGAACTACGATTATTAGAAACTTTTCTATTAGTTGCAAAGATGGAAAATATTACGCAAGCTGCGGAAAAACTAAAGTATAGTCAGCCAACCGTAACGACACAAATCAGGGCACTTGAAGAGAACTTCGGAGTTTTGCTGTTTGAACGAGTAGGGAAAAAACTATATATAACAGAAGCCGGGCAACGCTTAATTGGATATGCAGAACAATTATTGTTGATTTACGGAGAAACTCATGCGGCTTTACAAGAATTTTCATATGATAAAGTAATTAAGGTAGGGCTGGGAACAGCTGTTGCAGCGCGCACACTTTCACCTGCCTTACAGAAATTTCAAGGACAATTTCCTAAGGTATCGGTGAGTATTGAGCACTGTTTTGATATTCCGATTACAGTAAAAGGGATATTAGATAATAGTTTTGATTTTGCAATTGTTCATGATGAAGTTTCTAACAATAGAATTATGAAGTTTGATATTGCAGTTGAGCCGTTGCTGTGGGTTGGACATCCTTGCCTGAGCGAGAAGTATGGACCTAACGTTTGGCAGCAGCCGTTTATAGCCTTAAAGCAAGGTGGGATTTATCGAAAAAAATATGATAGACTTTTAAAGGAAAAGGTAATACGACCTGTTTTGGAATATAGCGATTCGGAAGCCATTCGTCAGGCAGTACTTAATGGGTTGGGAGTTGGGGTGCTGCCTAAAGTGTTGGTGGAAAAAGACGTAATGGATGGTTCGCTTATTATATTTAAGAAGGCACCTAAGTTAGAGATCGTTTTTTCGGTGATTTTTCATCGGGAAAAAACATTTACGGTTCCAATCTGTACTTTATTAGAAATGATTGCGCGGCAGGCAAATATTGATAGTGGATTACTAGAATATATGAAAAAAATTTAAAATAGTAGGGGATAGAATGGCTAAAATCAATATGGAAGAAAAAATTACAATACATAAAAAAGTCTTATTGACAGGGAGTTTAGCACATTTTATTCAGGATGGATTTACAGATATGCTGTATGTTTTTTTTCCTGTATGGCAAGCACAGTTTTCTCTGACGTTTGCTGAAATAGGCTTTTTGAAAACACTTTTTTCTGGAACTATGGCAGGTTTTCAGATGCCGGCAAGTTCGTTTGCACAACGAGTTGGGGCTTTTAAATTATTGTTGTTTGGAATTGTTCTTACGAGTACAGCAGTTTTTTTCTTGGGATATGCAGTAACACCTGTGGCTATAGGGATTTTTCTTATATTTGGGGGTCTCGGGGCCAGCGTACAGCATCCCATATCTTCCTTGTTGATTTCAAACGCTTATACAGACAGCAATGCACGCAGAACTGCATTGAGTACGTTTAATGTTGCTGGTGATATTGGCAAACTGATTTTGCCAGGGACAGCCGCATATCTGATGATACAGTACAGCTGGATGTCAGTAAGCCATATGCTGGGGGTACTTGGTATAGGAATAGCTATTGTTATTTTTATAAATCATCGTGATTCTGGGAGAATAAAGAAAGTTACAAAGGTTAATAAGTCAGACAAAGCAGCGGTTGGATATCTGAAATGGAAAGGCAATGAAGCTTTTTGGTCTTTATCAACAATCGGGATACTTGACAGTGCAACGCGAATGGGATTTTTAACTTTTTTGCCGTTTTTATTGCAGGAAAAGGGTGCCGAAATGGCAACGATAGGGTTGGTGCTTTCACTTATATTTGCTGGCGGTGCGGCTGGTAAATTTATTTGTGGGGTAATGGCTGTAAGGTTTGGAATATTACGGTCTGTAATTGTTACCGAAATGATGACAACTTTATGCATTTTTGCTATGATTATTTTCCCGCTAAATACGGTGATCGTAGTTTCGCCTATTATTGGTATTGTGTTAAATGGTACGTCGTCAGTCCTTTATGGGAGTGTTCCTGAATTGGTATCGGAAGAACGACGTCAACAAGCTTTTGCAATTTTTTATACGCTGACAATTGGTTCGGGTGCAATATCTCCTTCAGATTTATGGGGTACTAAGTGATTTCGTTGGAATAAAAACCGCTGTAGTTATTGTAGCGAGTATCGTTCTTTTTACAATTCCTTTAACAGTACCATTGAGAAAAAAACTTATATAAAGGAGCAATATGGAGAATTTAAGATAAGAAAAAGCATTTTGAAAACGATAGGCAGGTATATATTTCTATAATGCGCCCGAAAGGTTTCGTTATAGCGGGAATTGCTGTATAATATGGTGGAAAAAGGAGATGCTTATAATGGAGCGGAGAGAGCTCGTTGTGGAACGCGTGCATACCTATTATTGGGAAAATGATTTTAGTTGTGCGGAGGTGTCCCAACGTATACTGAATGAGTTGTTTAAGGCAAACCTGCCGACACAGCTTCTTTGGGCGACATTCGCTTTGAACGCTGGCCGCTGCGGATTGCAGTGCGGACTTGTAGAAGGGCCGTTGTTGTTTATGGGAATTTATGCAGCAAAGAAGCATGTTGATCAAGGTGAGATAAGGAAACTTTGTCGTCGGTATTGTGCTGAGTTCACGGCGGAGTTTGGGAGTATGCTTTGCAGTGAACTTCGCTCGGAGGGTTTCAAAAGAACGAATCCACCACATCTCTGTGAGGCACGGACGGTAGAGGCAGTTGTATTTGCAATAGAGTTTATTGAAAAGCATATGTGAACTTCATCAGGAGTTGTACAGGGATGGTTTGTTTTGTGTGCTATAATAAAGAATAGAATCTGCAGCAAATTTCAATGATGAAGGATATGAGAGCTGTATGAACCGACGTAAATTTTTAGCTCGTTGTCTTCTTGGTGGAGCTATATTGGGATTTGGCGGGGAAATGTTAGACTTGGATTATTTGAAGAACTTTTATCAGCAAACGGTGCATTCTGCGGAAAATAAAAAATGTTATAGGATTGTCGTAATGGGTGATCCGCATTTGCCTGTACGGACACGTAAAATAAAGAGTGAAGAGAAACAGCAAAAAATTCTTCAGGCCAAACAAAAAGTCATTGAAGATATTAATGGTTGGGATGATGTCGGAGAGATTGCTGTCCTTGGTGATATTGCTGCACAATTTGGCAATGATGAAGAGTATGATTTTGCCAGAAGTTATTTTAGCCTCTTAGGAAAGCCGATTTATTTCATTACGGGAAATCATGATTATGTATATAAAGATATGCCTTCAAAGGAAGGGGTACTTGTACATGGCAATGCGGCACTACGTCAGCAGAAACTGGAACGGTTCAGGAATATCTTTGGTATGGATACACTCTATTACAGCCATCAGGCGGGTCGATACCTTCTGATTTATTTGTCACCGAATTCTTTGACTTCGCCGTATCTGACAGAAATAAACAAGAAACAGCTTGCGTGGCTAAAAGAGGAACTTTCCCACTATGAGGGGAAGCCAACGCTTGTGTTTTTTCATGCGCCATTGAAGGATACATTGCTTTCGTATAATAAATCAGTAAATACACCAAACTTTATAACGCAGCCTGAGAGTGATATTCGTACACTTTTGCGGGAAAACCAACAGATTGTGCTCTGGACATCCGGTCATACGCATACACCAGCGACAAATGCAAACTATGCAGATAATGAGATTAATACATATGATGGGCATGTGAGAAATATTCATACACCGGATATGGATCGTGAAACAATATGGACCAACTCATTGTATCTATATGATGATAAAATCAGAATACGTACATATAATCATAAAACAGATGAATGGGTAGATCGTTTAGACCGGACAATTTTTATTGATGAAGCAGGACACATGAAGTGTATGCCGTAAAATAGATTTGCTAATTAATGAAAGAAATAGCGTGTTTGTCGGTTGGAAATGTCATTTTGCCGATAGATATGCTTTTTTATATGTAAGAAAACAGAAGATTGATGGGAGCGGAAAAATGTTAACAGTAACAGGAATGTCGCAGGGGTTTGGCGACAAGGTCATATTTGATGATGTATCATTTAAGCTATCGAAGGGCGAGCATATTGGACTTGTTGGAAACAATGGGCAGGGAAAGTCAACCTTCTTTAAAATTATTACGAGGGAAATTTTGCCGGATGACGGACGTATTGAATGGAGCAGTAAAGCAAATGTCGGCTATATGGATCAAAATGTTGTGCTGGATCACTTTCCTAGTGTACGCGATGTGCTGAAGAGTGCGTTTGATAATCTCTTTGCGCTTGAAAGTGCGCTGACTGGTATATATGATGAGATGGCTGTACTGCAGGATAAAGAACTGGAAAAAGCAATGAACAAAGCGGCAAGATTCCAGACAGAACTTGAAGAAAGTGATTTTTACAGTATTGATTCAAAAATCGAAGGTATTACACTGGGGCTTGGTGTACGTGATCTGCTTGATAAGAACCCGCAAAAGCTTAGCGGCGGGCAGCGGACAAAGATTCTTCTGGCAAAGCTCCTTTTGGAGAAGCCGGATATCCTGCTTCTTGATGAGCCGACAAACCATCTTGATGAAGAAAATGTCACGTGGCTTAAAGAGTATCTTATCGGGTATACGAAGGCATTTATTTTGATTTCACATGATACAGACTTTATGAATACGGTTGTCGATGTTATTTATCATTTGGAAAATCGCAAATTGACGCGTTATCCGGGAAACTATATAAAGTTTCAGCGCATCTATAAGGAAAGAAAAGCACAGCAGCTTGCAGCCTTTGCAAAGCAGCAGGTTGAGATCAGCAAACTTGAGACGTATATACAAAAGAATGGTGCACGTGCATCGACTGCCGGCCAGGCAAAGTCAAGAGAAAAAGCACTGGATAAAATGGATCGCATTCAGATTGATAAAAAGGCACCCGATCCGCATTTTGATTTCAGGGAAGCAACGGAACCTGGAAATGTGATCTTTGAGGCGAAAAAACTGGTTATTGGCTATAAACAGCCGTTGTCGCGTGCACTCAATTTATCGATGGATAAGTATGAAAAGATTGCAATTATCGGTGCCAATGGTATAGGTAAGACGACTCTTTTGAAAAGCCTTATGGGTGTGCTTTCACCAGTCAGTGGAAAGGTAAATCTGGATGATCGGCTGGCAATCGGCTATTACGAGCAGGAAGTGCCAATCAGTACAGAGGAGACAGTTCTTGATAATGTTTGGGAGGCCTTTCCTGATCTTAAGCTGTCAGATGTGCGAAAGCTGCTTGCACGCTGCGGACTAAAGCGTGAACATATTGAGAATAAAATTTATCTGTTGAGTGGTGGAGAACAAGCAAAGGTGCGTCTTTGCAAGATTATTAACAAGAAGACAAATGTACTCTTTCTTGATGAACCGACGAATCATCTTGACGTCAAAGCAAAAAAAGAATTAAAACGTGCACTGATTCACTACAAGGGAAGTATTGTGCTTGTTAGTCACGAGGTTGAGTTCTATAAGGACATTGCAACAAAGATTTGGGATGGACAGGATTTTGTTGCAGGGAAGTAAATAGAGACTGAAAATAAACGACGAACCGCGAAGTTACGCGGTTCGTCGTTTTTGTAAATAAAATTTTAAAGATAAAAATCAAGCATCATCCCGAGCATTGAAGACGTCGAGCTATACTTGCTTGAAAGACTGCTAAGGGTAACCGATGGGTAAAGATTGTCTGCATTCGCAGCAGCTGATGTTTTGTTATAGGTGCTGGCAGCAAGGCCTTTTGCTCCAAGCAGATTACGAACGTTGTCCGAGTCAGATGTAAGTGCTGCTGATAGCTTATCTGTGTTAACCGAAAGCCTGCCGGAAGTATCTGTGCTGATACCTATTGAATCATAGGCGTGCTTGTTATATTGTGTGTCTGCATACGAGATTGACAGACCTTTGATGGCAGATGAAAGTTTTGCGTTGTCACTAAGAAAATCAACGGTGCCGTTGTAGTCAGCAGCAAAAGTCTTGACATTCTTAACGACAGCAGCAATTTTGTCGGCAGTACTTGTTGCTGCATCAGATATGATATCAAAGTTTGTATTTGCCAGAGCTTTTGCAGAGCCTTTTAAAGAGGTTGTTATATGACTGAAATCATCTTTGAAGGTTGTCTGGTTTTTGGAGTACATTTCAAGCGCAGAAATGTCATTTTGCTGTGCAAAGATTTTTTTTGAGATAAGATCGTAGGTTGAAGCTTTGGCTGTACTCCCGTAGAGTGATAGTGATGAACTGCTCGAAGATGAGTCCAAAAGAGAACTTATGCCCGATGTGTTTGTCGATGAACCATTAGAAAGGCTTGTGAGCCAACTGGAAGAATTTGCATTTACTGATGAACTGACCTTTTGCGTTGCAGCATATAACATATAAGAGGTGTTTGCTATCGACGAAATTGTGTACATGTAAATTCTCCTTCCTTAGAAAAAATATTCCTTAAAAATTCTATAGAAAATTCAATTCAAATTAATAAGAAAATCCTTATCTATATATCGAAATAAATGCAAAAAATTATAAGTACAGGTACTGTTTTCTGAAAACATTTTTTTCGGGGTTTTTTCATGTAAAACGTTTTACTTATAGGGGGAAAAAGTGTAGAATGTAAACATAACAGGGTGATCGATAGGTTTTCCCCTGTAGAGATAAAAGCAATGCAGTTTAGTGAATTGCGCGCTGTTTTGGTTTGTTTTATAATTCCTTGAATGGTGTTAATCAACAGATGCTTTTGCGGGTCTGTTTAAAAAAAGAAATAGGTGGGGGTTTAGTAATGTTAAAAAAGACTAAAATTGTTTGTACAATGGGACCAGCAACAGAACGGGAAGGCGTTATCGAGGCATTAATTGAAAACGGCATGAACTGTGCACGATTCAATTTCTCGCATGGTGATCATGCAGAACATACAGGTCGTATTAAAATGGTAAGAGATGCTGCTAATAAAGCAGGTAAAGTGCTTTCTTATATTCTTGATACTAAGGGACCAGAAATGCGTCTTGGCTCATTTGCAAACGGTAAAGTTCAGCTTGAAAAAGGAGAAAAATTTACATTGACCCATAGTGACGAACCAGGCGATGCAACGCATGCACCTGTAAGCCATAAGGTTCTTTATAAAGAAGTAAAGCCTGGCGATACGATTCTTCTTTCCGATGGTCTTGTTGGACTAAAAGTTGAAGAAATTCATGGGAAAGATATCGTAACAACGATTCTTAACAGTGGTGAAATGAGCACACGTAAACGCATTGCCGCTCCAGGCGTGTCTGTAAGTTTACCACCAATCTCTGAACAGGATGAAAAAGATATTATTTTCGGTGTTGAACATGATATGGATTTTGTAGCTGCTTCGTTTATCCAGCGTGCGGAAGATGTAAGAGCAATCCGTAAGCTCATTACTACACATAATGGTCATATGGAAATTATCCCGAAAATCGAAAACCTCGAAGGTGTAAAAAACATCGATGCGATCATTGAAGCTTCTGATGGTATTATGGTAGCGCGTGGTGACCTTGGGGTAGAAATTCCGGCTGAAGATGTTCCTTTGATTCAGAAGGATATTATTGAAAAATGCAATAAAGCGGGTAAGCCTGTTATTGTTGCTACACAGATGCTCGAATCCATGACGAACAATCCTCGTCCGACACGTGCAGAAGCATCCGACGTTGCCAATGCGATTCTTGATGGTACAGACGCCATCATGCTTAGTGGGGAAACTGCAAGTGGTGACTACCCTGTAGAAGCTGTTCAGACAATGAATAAAATCGCACAGCGCATTGAAACTTCTTTGCAGTATAAGAAGATTTTTGTAAGAAAAGGGTTTGAACATCAGGACAGCACGACCGATGCAATCGCACATGCTACGGTGCAGATGGCATATGAACTTGATGCTGCCGCAATCATTACTCCGACGGAAAGCGGCTACACGACAAGAGTCGTTTCAAAGTATCGTCCAAAGGCAGTAATCGTAGCTTATGCACCAAATGAAATGGTAGCACGTCATTTAAACTTGCGCTGGGGTGTATATTCTGTACAGGGTAAGTCTTGGAATGATGTTGATGAAATGATCAGTGCAGCGACGGCTTGTGCAGTCAGAAATGGTTATGCAAAACGTGGCGATCTTACGATCATTACTTCTGGGATCAAGTTTAGCGAAGGTAATACGAGCTCAATCAGGGTTCATACAATCTGATTGAAATGATGTCCTGAGTAGGAATATTGTGCTATAAAGAAGAGGATGTATCCTTGGGGATATACCCTCTTTTTCTTGCATTCTTGCAGTGCTTTGTGGTATGATAAAGTAGAATTTGTGGATGGTAGAGGAGGTTCGGGACTTTGCTTACAGTTTTAATGGTTTTTGATGCTCTTGTTGCAATTATTTTAGTTGCTTCTGTATTGGGACAGTCCGCTAAATCTGCTGGTATGGGTGGAATCGGTGGCGGTGAAGATACAGTGTTCAGTGGCAAGGCAAGAGGGATGGATGCACTTTTAGCGCGTGTTACTGTAGTATTTGCAGTTTTATTTGGCGTTATTACTCTTGTTATTGCAAAGATGACAATGTAAATTGTACAAATAGGAGCGTTCTCTATCCGATTGGGAAGGGAACGTTTTTTATTTTCCTTGTGAGGAAAGGCGGGATTTGTATGATCTTAAAAGGCGCACAGCCGTTCTTTCTTGCTGGAGGAGAGCATGGAGTTTTGTTGATTCATGGCTTTACGGGTTCTCCAGCGGAGATGGTTCTTTTGGGTGAAAGGCTGCATAGGGAAGGTTTTACAGTTCTTGGCATACGCCTTAGCGGACATGGAACGAGCCCGGAGAATATGGCGAAAATGGACTGGCAGGATTGGTATGACTCAGTCTATGACGGCTATGCAATACTTAAAGGATTTTGCACGAGGATATCAGTAGTCGGCCTTTCAATGGGCGGACTTATGGCGCTTTATCTGAGTGTACATGCTGTTTTGCATAAAGTGGTTTCTTTGAGTGCACCGATTTTTATTGCGGAAGAAAAGAATCTGAAATTCTTGCCATCACGGGAAGATGCTTCAGGAAAGTTTGCGCCAAAGCATCGTAAAAAAATGGTGGATATTCCAAAGGAATGCAATGTCTCTTATTCAAGCATGCCGCTTGTTTGTGTTTATCAATTGCTGGACTTTATTAAGACGGCGAAAACTTTATTAGCTGAGGTGTGCAGACCGCTGCTTATTGTACAGAGCCGAAAGGACCATACAGTACAGGCAAAGAGCGGTGCATATATTTATGACCATGTCGGTACGGAGGAAAAGGAACTTTTCTGGCTGGAAAAGTCAGGCCATCTCGTGACGATTGATATAGAGCGTGAAATTGTATTTAAAAAGGTGGCAGGATTTCTTGCTGCAGAATGAGGTGAAGGATATGTCAGATAAGGCAATCCAAGATGATTATTGCTTTGCCTGTGGCAAAGATAATCCGATAGGGATGCATCTTGATTTTCATATAGAAGAATACATTTAAGGCGGTACATACGGTATCGGCAGAGTACCAGAGCTATGAAGGCGTCGTGCATGGTGGCATCATTACGACGATGCTTGATGAAGCGATGGGAGGCTATCTGTGTGCACAGGGACAACGCGTTGTTACGGCCCGGATTGATGTGCGTTATCGGGCAATAACTCCAGTAGGGGTGCCCCTTACGATTACAGGGCAAATTAAATCACAACGAGGTAGGTTTATTGAAATGGCGGGAACGATTGCCTTGCCAGATGGAATGATAACAGCGGAAGGAACGGCTAAGATGGCCGTGGTGGAATGATTATGGAGTTAAAAGAAAGAATTCTGGAATATATGCGGCATGAGGCTTATAAACCACTTGATGAAAGCGATTTGGCAGAAGGAATGAAGCTTACACAAGAAGAGCTTATCGCATTTTCCACAATATTAGAAGAGTTGGAAGATGATGCGGCGATTATTAAAAATCGCAATGACCTCTATGGTGTACCAGAGCGTATGAACCTCGTTGTCGGCAGACTAAGTATGACGGGAAAAGGGTTTGGTTTTATCATACCGGATCTTCGGGAAAAGGAAACGGATACGGATGTCTTTGTGCCGGGAACGATGCTTGACAGTGCCATGAATAATGACCGTGTCGTTGCCCGCGTAAGTCCGTCTGAAATACCGGGGCGTTCGCGTGAGGGAGAGATTATCCGTGTAGTTAAAAGGGCAAACACGAAGATTGTTGGTACATTTGAGAGTAGCAAGACCTTTGGCTTTGTGACGCCGGATGATACAAAGCTTAATCAGGATGTATTTATTCCGAAAAAGTATTTTAATGGAGCTAAGGTTGGTACGAAAGTTGTTGTTGAGATTACGAAATGGCCAGATGGACGCCGTAGTGCCGAAGGCAGGGTTATTGAAATCATTGGCAAGGTTGGTGCGCCGGGAGTAGATATTCTGTCGGTTATGCGCCAGTATGATCTCTCAACAGAATTTCCACCAGAAGTACAGGAAGCTGCTGATGCAACGGCATTGTCTGTTAATTTGGAAGAGTATAGAGGAAGGCGTGACCGCCGTGATTTCCATATTGTCACAATCGATGGAGATGATGCGAAAGATCTTGATGATGGTGTCTATGTAGAAAAACGTGAAAATGGTGCTTTTTTTCTGGGAGTATACATTGCCGATGTAAGCTGGTATGTTCGGGAAAATGCACCGCTTGATAAGGAAGCACGGGAACGCGGTACAAGTGTATATCTTGTCGATCGTGTCATTCCGATGCTGCCAACGCGCCTTTCAAACGGAATATGCAGTCTCAATGCTGGCGAAGACCGCCTTGCAATGGCCTGTGAAATGGAAATCAGCTCGGATGGACAGGTAACAAGCTACGAAATATTACCAACGGTGATCCACGTATATCGTCGACTCACTTATAATATTGTCAATAAAGTTCTTGTCGATAAAGAGCAGCAGTTTGTTGACGATAATGCAGATATACTGCCAATGCTGCAGAATATGGCAGATATGCGCAAGGTGCTCAAAAAACGCCGCCATGTGCGTGGTTCGATTGATTTTGATTTGCCAGAAGTTAAAGTTCGGCTTGATGGCGAAGGTAAGCCAATTGCGCTTATCAAACGTGTTGGTTCTCTTGCTGAATCAATGATTGAAGAATGCATGCTTGTTGCGAACGAAACGGTTGCGGAACATATGGATAAAAAAAATCTGCCGTTTGTCTATCGTGTGCATGAACAGCCAACATCGGATAAGATTGATCGTCTTAACGATCTTCTTGCTGCGTTTAGTCTGCATGTCAATAAAAATTCGGAAGATGATAGCATAAAGCCGATGATGCTGCAGAAAATACTTGAACAGGTTGCCGGGAAGCCGGAAGAACGAATTATAAGTTCAGTGTCACTGCGCTCGATGCAACAGGCACGCTATTCGATGGAAAGTCTTGGACATTTTGGTCTTGCGGCACGTTACTATACACATTTCACCTCACCAATTCGCCGCTATCCAGATCTTATTGTGCATCGTTTGCTTAGAGAAACATTTCAGACTGGTACGATGGATGCACCGCGTCAGGAACGACTTAGATCGATGCTGCCGGAAATTGCAACGCATGCATCACAGCGCGAGCGTGTTGCAATCGAGGCAGAGCGTGAAACAACGGATATGAAGAAAATCGAGTATATGGCGCAGTTTGTCGGAGATGAATTCGCTGGTATTGTTAGCGGTGTTACAGCATTTGGTGTCTTTGTTGAGCTGGATAATGGTGTTGAAGGTCTTGTTCATGTATCAAGCATGGTTAATGACTATTACGAATATGTTGAAGCACAGTATTCGCTTATCGGTCAGCGCACGCATCAGGCATATCGTCTTGGTGATGAAGTTCAAGTAGTGCTTGTACGGGCAAGTAGAAGAACGTAATATTGATTTTATTTTCAAGGATAATGGAGTTTATACACCACTTAGTGATAGAAAACCGAAACCTGGAGTCAACAAACCTGCTTTTGAGAAAAGCATAGACAAGCCAAAAGCTGGCAGTGGCAAAGGAAGAAGTCGAAATCGTTGTTCAGGTAAAAAGAACAGTGAAAATAAAGCTGATGATAAAAAGGTCATTAGTGTAGTAAAGCCATTAGAGACAAAGACCATTGATAAAATAGTGCCGGAAAAACCTAAAATGGCAAAACGACTGCCAGGAGCGCCAATGAAAGAATACAAGGTCAAGAAGTCGCCAGGAGCCGTATGGCCGGATCCAAAACCAAAAAAATACGGTGAGTTTGCAGGGGGATCAATAAGTAAGAACAATGCAAGACCGCACCGCAGAACAACAGGCGGTACAACAAAGAACAAATAAGTCAGGTGAATTACATGGGAAGAAAAAATATAGGCATAAAGATTGCTTGTGAAAACAGAAAAGCACGGCATGATTATTTTGTCCATGAAGCTTTTGAAGCAGGACTTGTATTGCAGGGAACAGAGGTAAAGTCCCTGCGTGCTGGTAAAGCGAATCTCAAGGACAGCTATGCACAGATACAGAATGGTGAGATTGTTCTCTGTAACATGCATGTAAGTCCGTATGAACAAGGAAATATTTTCAACCATGATCCGCTGCGTCCCCGCAAGCTGCTTATGCACAAAGCGGAGATTATAAAACTTTTTAGCAAGACACGTGAAAAGGGTTTTACGCTTGTTCCGCTTAAGATTTATTTCAAGCGAGGCAATGCCAAGGTTGAGCTGGCTCTTGTAAGTGGAAAGCATAACTATGATAAACGTCAAGTACTTGCTGACAAGGCAGCGAAGCGTGATATGGAGCGTGCAATGAAAGATCGTCAGAAATATTGACACAACCATATCCTCAATTATAAAAAATTGCAGTTATGGTTGATTTGTGCTATGATATTATGTACAGCAGAGGAAAATAATGCTGTAAAAGCTAACCGGGGACGCAAAGGTTTCGACGGGGGTAGCTGGTGCATAGGTAGCGAGTCGGGGGGTCATCAACCCGTTAGTAAGGTGAAAAACTTTTATTTAAATATAAAAGCAAACGAAAATTACGCTTTAGCAGCTTAATGCTAACCTCTTTCTGTTCTTATCCCGCGTGAGCGGAAAAGAGGCCAATAGCGGGATACCTGAAGGCCAATTCTCGGAGGTCTGACCGGGAAACTTTATCGAGATAGGATTCAGCAGTCTGTCTGTAGACGGCGAAGATCCAAAGTTAAATTATAGACTGCACTCGAAGAAGCCTATGAATCAATGCTTTCGGACAGGAGTTCGATTCTCCTCGTCTCCACCACTCATAAACCAAATTTTTGGTAGTACTTGTAAATTTGGTTAAAAATAAAGTAAAACGACCTTATCTCCTTAATTTTGGGGATGAGGTCGTTTTTTATCATGTTATGTCTAGCGAAATCATCGTTGAGGGCAGTGCTTTCATTTTCGTGCAAGGCGCTCGCGAATCAAATCATCAATTTTATACATTAGATTGTAAAATGAAGTGCGACGTAAATTAACAAGCTGCTGTTTAAATTCTGGTGTATAGGCATGCCTTGGTCTGGGCTGCTTTTTCTCAGACATAATTGAACGTTCTTTTTTCATATAGATTTATTGTATGTGCCCTTGAAAATCTGTCTGGTTTATTTTAACCGATTCAAGATGCTTAAGCGTCATATTGAGGCAAATGGTTACAGGCTTATAAGGCAATGTCTATGAGGAGGATTTGTTTTGTTTCCTTTCGGTGCGCGATACCAGTCAATACCTGATGAAAATTTTTATGCAAATCGAAAGAGTACGGTGCTAACTTTGATGATCCTGAAGCTGTTCTCTGGCTATCTTCTGCTCACGACAAGAAAAGCATCACGGTAATTTTTAAGGTTTGTTTTTATGGAAAAGGTATAGGTTTGAACAGCAACCAACTTGTTAAATTAAATGAATGTACATGTGGAAGACATTAATGTTTGTTTCGTGTTGACATTTATAAACATAAATGATAAAGTATATAAATGTACTGCAAATTTAATATTGGACTTCGTATGAAGATAATGGGAGAGAGATTTTTATAATCCGCCGAAGATGTTATGCTTTCAGGCAAAAGGACCATTATTGGACGAACCTCTGGAGAGCCTCAATAGAGCACCGAAGGAGCAAGCTGATGGCATTTGAATCAGTGAATCTCTCAGGTAAAAGGACAGAGCTAATTGTATTTTATTATTAGAGGCCAAATTTTATATTTGGTCTCTTTCTGTATTTTTTGAGGACTTTATTCATTCTTTTTTGATAGCAGGTTAGTCAATTCAATTGAACGTTGTATCTCAATGTTTACGTAAAAATCTAAAAAATTGAGATCGCAGTAACATTTTGGAAGGTGGAATATATATGTCGGAAAATCAAGACTTAGCGAGAGGGCTAAAAAATCGTCATGTTCAATTACTTGCGATTGGCGGTGCAATTGGTACGGGACTGTTTCTGGGTTCGGGCAGATCCATTCACTTGGCCGGTCCGTCCATTTTATTTGCGTATATGGTAACCGGAATAATTTGTTTTTTTGTTATGCGTGCTCTGGGGGAATTATTGCTTTCTAATTTAAATTATCATTCTTTTGTCGACTTTGTTCGTGAGTATATGGGAAATGGTGCTGCATTTGTTACGGGATGGACCTACTGGTTTTGTTGGATTTCACTTGCTATGGCTGATGTAACTGCTGCTGGACTTTATATACAGTACTGGCTTCCGAATATAGCACAATGGGTTCCAAGTCTTGTCATTCTTGTGATTTTGTTGATTGCGAATCTTACGACAGTAAAGATATTTGGTGAAATGGAATTTTGGTTTGCTTTGATTAAAGTTGTGGCAATACTAGCACTGATTGTAATTGGAACATTTATGATTATTAAAGGATTTTCTACCAATGCTGGTGCATCCAGCTTTTCAAACCTTTGGTCCAATGGAGGCTGGTTTCCTAATGGGGCAAGCGGCTTTATCCTTTCTTTCCAAATGGTTGTATTTGCCTTTACCGGAATTGAATTGGTTGGCTTAACTGCGGGGGAAACGGAAAATCCGGAACGTGTTATTCCGAAGGCAATCAACAATATTCCTATTCGGATTATTCTTTTCTATATTGGAGCACTTCTTATTATTATGAGTATTTATCCATGGACTACAATTAGTCCGGATAAAAGTCCGTTTGTACAGGTGTTTTCAGCTGTGGGAATTGCTGCCGCTGCAACAATTGTAAATTTCGTTGTTTTGACTTCTGCGGCGTCTGCCTGCAATAGTGGGATATTTAGTACAAGCCGTATGGTTTATTCGCTGGCAAAAGAAAGCAATGCACCTGATTCAATGACAAAATTAACGGCGAATCATATACCCTCTAATGCGTTAATGTTTTCGGCACTGGTTGTACTGATTGCAGTTATTCTGCAATTTATTATGCCGGAAGGGGTATTTGTACTTATTACAAGTATATCAACTTTTTGTTTTATCTTTATCTGGGCAGTTATAACGATTTGCCATTTGAAATATCGTAAAACGAATCCTGAACTTGCTGCAAAAAACAAATTCAAGATGCCACTGTATCCAGTTATTAATTATGTAATTTTAGCATTCTTTGCTTTTGTTATTGTTACATTGGCACTTAATGAGGAAACTCGTGTAGCCTTGTTTGTAACGCCTGTATGGTTTTTGGCACTAGGAGTAATTTACAAGATACTTAAAGCAAAAGAAAAAAATGAAGAAGAAGCCGAGAGCAATTTGGTATAGGATAAAGTAAATAAAGCATCATAGGAGATAAACATAAAGAACGCTAGTAAATGCAATCGTTTACTGGCGTTCTTTTTATATGATTCTAGATAGAATATAATGTTTTGTAGATTCAATATGGAGTGGGAGTTGTTCGTAAGTTTTTTGCTTTTAGACAGAAGTGCAAATTGATTCTTGTACAGTATAATCTGTAAGCGTGATAAGCTGCATGTGGAGAAAGTAATAATGATGGAATAGTAGAGTGGGAACTAACAATATGTCAAGAAACAAGCAAAAAACAAGTTAAATGCGCATTTAATAAAGCAAATAATATCCAATATATGCTATAATAATCAGATAAATAAAATAATTTTGCTATGTGAATGCAGGACCTCTTATAGGAAAATCGCAACGAATAGAAAATGTTTTGTACACGAAATAGTTATGATAAAAAACGGGACGAACCCAATAACGATTCAAACAATTGTTTTGTTTAAAGTAAATGTAACGTTTGATGAAGTGTGAGATGCACAAAGCATTACACAGGAATGATTTTCACAGGGGAGGGCAATATAGAAATGATGAAAAATTTCATGCACAAGGATGTTTCGGGCAGTGCTTTTAGTGTAGCAAGTATTCGGACCCGATTGCTGTTAATCATGGTATT
>WSSedB1CaDRAFT_10000394_pt1 | contig 19950 bp, 29 predicted proteins | sample WetSurSB1Cattail_FD_9460 | JGI IMG/M metagenome (IMG submission 9460)
TTCAGTATTTGTTGGAAGCGTTGTTGGGTTGTGGTCATGGGTTGAGTGTATTGGAGGTTTCGTGGTCTAACAATAATTGGACATATTGGGATGGATCTGCATAGTGCGGTGGTTTTTCTGGGGATTCCGGAGACTTGACATATGTCATCCGGTGTGACATTATGGTGTGGTGATAGAAGCCAGCTACTAACACAAGGAACCAACAATGGTCACTAAGAGCACTGAGATCAAGCCAAAGATAAGAGAAGTTCGCGTAACTACCGAGGTTGAGGTTAACGGCAGGGCCTTCACACCAGTAAGCATTGTAGAAGATCTAGCTGGCAGTGACGCCTACATACACATCAGTCGAGCCATTGGGATGGGTGCTTTCAACAGTTTGGAGATCATAGCCGCCAAGCTGGATGTTGATCTTAATGTGTGTCAGGCAATTTTCGTGAAGGCGTTTTGTGAGTGCGCCGGTATTCCTGAGGAGGTTGAAGATGCGGTTGGCAGTAGCGTCTAGCCACAAGTTCTATAGTGAGGCTAAGTCGGTTGTGGCTCGGCTTCAGGAACATGAGTTCGAGGTTCATCATCCGAACTTTGAGTTTGATGAAACTATCAAACCTCTCTCCTATGGGCGTAAGGCTGCCCTTACACGTAGTTTCCTTCGCGGGTTGCATGGATGCAATGCACTGTACGTAATCAACAGCAATGGGTACATTGGGCCGAGCGTGACCCTGGAAATCGGTTATGCAAGAGGGATTAACATTCCAGTTTGGTTGTTGGATGAACCACCCGACGACGCCATCTCGGCAGTAATCACGGATGTAATGAGTGTTGATAGGTTCGTAGACATGATGATCATGAGAGAGATGAGAGAGCCAGCAAATGAAGATTGAAATCTCAGCTGATATCGGCTACAACGAGATTACTATCAGCAACTTTGATCAAGAGTTCTCGTCAGATACCAAAAAGACCAGAGCCCTATCAGTCGCTGGATTGCTGGGAGATTCGGTAGGCCAGATGTTGCTATCCCTGTCTGGCGAGGATGGAGTGGTTTTGGCGGAGCTTAGGGCTAGGTTCCAGGGTGCGGTAGACGATGCGTTGAGGTAGATGGCTGCTGCTTGAGGGGGATCGCTTCGGCGGTCCTCCTCTTTCGTGTCTATCCCCACTTGACAAGTGTCGCGCCACGTGACATGCTTGTTGCATGACGCCATATGAGTTGTTCAAAGGCAAGAACGTTTACGTCCGCACTCTCACCTTCCACTACACAGGACGCGTCGTTCAGGGTGATGCACATTCGCTGGTGCTGGAGGACGCGGCGTGGATCGCAGATTCCGGAAGATTCGGAGAAGCCCTGCTCTCCGGAAGACTGAACGAGATCGAACCATTCCCAGCCGGATTGGTGTACGTGTCAGCGATCGTAGACATCACCGAGTGGAAACACGCGCTTCCCCGGGAAGCACGATGATCATCGGAACGTTGGTAGATCCCGTTTTACTGTGGTCGGGGTCGGGGTCGCGGTCGGGATCGCGGTCGTGGTCGGGGTCGGGGTCGGGGTCGCGGTCGCGGTCGCGGTCGCGGTCGCGGTCGGGGATTGTCTAAGGCTATAGGCCCTGAGGGGGACCGCCGAAGCGGTCCTCCTCTTTCGTGTCTGCCCCAACTTGACAAGTGTCATGACACGTGACATTATTGGCTTGTCAGTCAAGCAAGGGAGTAGCCAGATGGAAAAGAACTACACGCTAGTCGTTCAGGCCAACCAGGTCACAGAAGAGATCATGACGCTCGCCTACTATCTGGCTAAGGCCTGGTATCCATTGGGTGAGGCTGACTGGGAAGGTTTGCTTGGTCGCCTTGATGGTACTCAGTTGGCTGATGGGACTGTGCTTCGTGTTCCTGAGGATCGTATGGCTCCGGGTGTGCAACTGTTGAAGAGGCTTGTTTGGGCTAAGGGCCCTACTCGTTACACTGTGTGATTATGTTCTTTGGTTTTGGGGATGTGGCTTTGGCTGCGTCCCCTTCATTATGTGGATCATGTTTTCTCGTTGGGCTAGGTTGCCTAGGTGGTTGTGTCACGCCTACGTGTGCGTACTGTGTTCACTCTGCAACCTAGCGCTATTCTATGCGGTTTCCACGTTCCGCATAGCGCTCTGCACGATGCTCGTAGTGTGTTATCTACTCACAAGCCTCACCTAGTGTGCTAACGTCTTGATCATCTGTAGTGCTGCCACGGTCCGGCTACAGAATCGGCTAGCGCTGCCACGGTCCGGCTAGCATCTCGCATCTAAGACGAGAAAGTCTCATCATGGGCTTCCCATTTGATGTACCCGCCGATCTTTCGGCTGCGACCAACGACGAACTCACCAGCCTTCTGGCCAGCATCCGCGATCACGCGCAGTCACTAGCGTCTGGTGCGGCAACCGCTGAAACCGTTGAGGCGCTGACAGCCTGCCGTGACCTGGCCAACCAGGCACGCGAGGTAATGTCCACCCGCCAGGCACAGGCTGACCTGGCTGCCAGCATCACCGGACTGACCGAGACTCCCGAGCCTATCCAGGAACCAGAACCGATCCTTGATCCCGAACCGCTCGTCGCGGCAGCACACACCAGGAACCCCACCGTACGTGAGGTAGCCGCCCGCCGCGCTGGACAGGAACCTGACCTCGGAGACATTGGCAACGCCGCACCGTTCGTGATGACTGCGGCTGCCGACTTCCCTGGATTCTTCGGCACCGGTCAGACCATCGACACCTTCGAGTCGGCCGCGCGGGCGCTGTCTCAGCAGCTTGACCGCTACCCACAGGTTCGGAGCGCTGGCAGGCAGATCACTGCTGATACCACCATCATTGAAGGTGGTGAAGGCGGCAGCTACAAGGTGCTCGGCCATGAGCTCCGCAACTACACTCGGCACGGTGGTGTGCAGTTCCGCCGTAACAGTAGCCCTGAGCTTACTGTCACTGATAATACTGTCGATCCATACAAGGTTGCTCGGTTCGCTGGCAGCGAAAAGCGCCTCTCTGGTGGAAGTCTGCTGAGCAGCTTCCGTAACCAGGTGAAGGCCGGTACGCCGATCACTGCTGCCGCTGGTTGGTGTGCTCCATCGGAGCCGATCTATGATCTTCGGGGTCTGTCTACCCTGGAAGGATTGTTGGATCTCCCTGAGCTGCCTACCGAGCGTGGCGGCTGGCAGATTCCTACCGCTGGTGGACCAAACTTCGCCACTGTGTGGAACGGGATCGGTAACTCCGGAACCACCCACCTCACCGAAGCCCAGGTTGAAGCCGAGTCACCGTCCAAATACTGCTACGACATCCCATGCCCGGGATTCACTGATGTTCGTCTCGGCGTGGACTACCTGTGCTTGACTGCTGGTCTGCTGCAGCAACGCGGATATCCAGAGGTTGTGCAGTGGTTCGCTGAGCAGGCCATGAACGCGCTGCCACACAAGATCAACCAGGGTGCGATTGCCGCTATCGTCGCCGCGTCTGGTGCCGCCACCATCGTCCCAGCTGATCCATCCGGTGATGACGCTATCGCCGCGCTGCTCAGCGCTGTCGAGCTCGCCATCATGGATGCTCGGTACCGGAACCGGATGGGCGTCGCTTCCACCCTGGAAATCGTGCTTCCTCTCTGGGTTCTCGCACAGATGCGGGCCGCTGGATCCCGTCGTGCCAACGTTGATTTCGTTGGGCTGACCGACGCTCAGATCGTTGAGTGGTTCGCGATTCGTGGCGCTGTCCCTAGGTTCGTTTACGACTGGCAGGACTCATTCTCTGGGCTGGTGGCTGGTCCTGGTGGCGCTGTAGCGCTCACTGGACTGCCGACCACGGTCAACTTCCTGATCTACCCGGCTGGCACTTGGGTTAAGGCTGTTCAGAGCGTGATCAACCTGGATACCGTATATGACTCGACCAAGCTGCTCACCAACGAGTACACGGCGCTGTTTGTCGAGGACGGTTGGGCAATGCTGCAGATGCTGCCATTGTCTCGGCTGTACACGGCTGCTGTTGATCCGTCTGGTTGCCTTTGCGGTTACCCCAACTCCTGATCTGCTGGATAGTCTGATTGGGGTATCACTGTGGCGATTACGCCGCCGGTGGTAGTGAGTGCTCCTGAGCCTCGTAGGCTCAGGAGCGGCCTACTTGCCGCTTCTGGAATTGTTGATCTTNCTCCGCACGGTAGGGCGGGGGGAATCATCTANGAGCCCGTCTCATGTGGGTATGCCCGTTCCTATGACACTTTGTGCACAGCTACTGAGCGGGTAGCCGAGAAGACATTCGACGCCGCTGACAGCATCATCGAACGTGAACCATTCATCGTGTACGCCACGGTGAAGTGCGGTCCGGTTGGTGGTAGCACCCTGAAAGCNAAGGTGCTACGTCGACTGGCCAACGGTGANCAGTCCGTGGTTGAACAGGCTATGGGTGGGATCCTGGCCGCTGGTGCTATGCCGCTTGTTGCTCCTGGTGCCACGATNACTGATGTNGTTGGCGAGCTGGAGCAGTGGTTGTATGGGAANGCTCCCNCNTATGCGCAGTATGGGAACGTCGGCTATCTGCACGCTTCGCCGAGNATCCTTTCGTACGCCAGAGAAGCTGATCTTGTCATTCAGGATGGGCCGATCCTCCGTACCCACATGGGCACGATTTGGGTGTTNGGTGGTGGTTACACGGATGATGGGACGATTTACGTTTCGGGGAACGTCACCGTGTGGCGNGATCCTGAGATTTTCGTGCCACCACAAGCACAGGCGCTGGACAAGACCACCAACCAGGTATACATGCTCGCCGAGCGTGGCTATGTGGTGTCGTATGACTGCGTTGCCGCGTCGGCTGTTTTTGACTGGGGTGTACCTACATGATCGTTTTTAAGGAAGTTCCCGGACTGACGAAGGTCGAAGTCCTCAAAGAACTCATCGAAATCAGCAACGACAACGTCACAACCGGTTATGGCGGAGTTGTGGTTGACGAACTGTCAGCCTACGAATTCCTACGCGCATACCTGATCATCATCGGTCGGATACCNGAACCAGTCGCACCTGAGGTACCCGAACCAGANGTGATCCCGGTACCCGAACCAGTCGCACCTGAGGTACCCGAACCAGAAGTAACCCAGGTACGCGCAACCACCAGGGGAAGGAAATAGCAATGGTGCTCTGCACGAACTACCTCCAAGGCCTGGTAATGCGCGCCACTAAGCTAGATGCTTGTGGTGCTCCCGCAGCTGGTGCTAGCTCAACCGTGGTGAGCAAGGGATTCGTCAACATCGAACTAGAAGTTGATGAAGAATCTGGTAACGCCATCAGCCCAGTTTTGGCCGATGGATCGCGTTGCTACTACTACCTGTCAAACAAGAACCTCAACGGCATCAAAGTCAACGCGGAGTTCTGCCAGGTAGATCCTGAGCTTTTCAACCTGATTACCGGCGCTCCGCTCATCGTGGATGATGCGACCCCAACTCCAAGTTCGATCGGTTTCACAACTGACTCGGCGTCCTACGGTACCGCTAACTTCGCTCTCGAAGTTTGGATGAACACTAAGGGTACGGCCTGCTCAACCTCGGCGAACACCCGTCGTTGGGGTTACTACCTGATGCCCTGGTTGTATCAGGGAACAGTCGGTAAGCCAACCATCGAGAATGATGCTATCAACTTCACGTTGACGGATGCNATNACCCATGATGGGAATGCTTGGGGTGTTGGTCCGTACAACATCCAGTATACNCGGTTGGGTGTTGCTAGTGGGCTGTTTACCTCATTGGCGACTACGGCGCATGATCTGCTGATCACCACGAATATGGCTCCGCCTACTCCGGTGTGCGGGTTCCAGACCTTGGTACTTCCTACCTGATCATTATTCGGCGTGCCATCACATCTTCCCCTAGTGTGGTGGCACGCCATTTTTAGATGGGGCATAGCCATGGCATCGTTTGCATTCAATGTGTCTAAGGGTCAGCACGCCTACTACACATCACTTCCAGCAACTAATGACGCACTAATCGTCATACCAATAGAAGCAAGTGGGGTAGAAGGCGACGCGACAATCGTTGACTACGCCACTGTGGCAGCCATCCTAGCGGCTAGCACCAACGAACAGACCACTATGGGACGCAAGACCATCACGTCCACCACCGTGACGGTCGACAACGTCAACGACCGAGTAAATATTGACACAGCTGACATCACCTGGTCGTCAGCGTCAGGATCCGCTATCTCAGACCTGCTGGTCGCCTACGATCCAGACACCACGGGTGGCACCGACGCTGACCTAATCCCGCTCAGCTGGCACGACTTCGCAGTGACTCCTGATGGAAGCACTATTACAGCCACGGTAAATGATCTTATTCGGTGTGTCTGATGGTCATGACGAATCTTGCCATATCCACGGTGGCTACAGCTCCTAGTCCGGCTGGATCGGGGACTAGTTTGACTGTTGCTGCTGGTCATGGTGCGCGTTTTCCTCAACCGTCTGCTGATGGTTCGTTTTCGGCTACGGTGTGGCCGAGTGATGCCAATCCGGATCCTACTAACGCAGAGATAGTGCTAGTCACTGCGCGTAGTGGTGATGTTCTTACCATCGCACGTACGCAGGAAGGTAGCGGTGCGCGCAGCGTGGTAGTGGGCGATCGGATCATGCTCGCTGTCACCGCTGGAATGTGGGGTAACGCGTCTGGAGTGAGCGCTACCTCGCTCGGACGCAGTAGCGCCGCAACCGGAGACAACTCCGTAGCCGTCGGCAGCAGCAGTACGGCGCTCGGATATGCCACCGTGGTAGGAGCATCGGCTAGCGGATCAGGATGGGGTGCTACCGCACTTGGATATAGTGCCTCAGCCAGCGCTACTTCAGCTGTCGCTTTGGGCTACTACTGTAGTTCCAGTGGCACCAATGCCACTTCTCTTGGGTACAGTGCGTCTGCTAGCCGTGAGGGACAGCATGCGATAGCTAATGGCTGTTTTGCCGTGGGTGGTGACAGTCAGGCAAGCCAGTATGTTCTACGCATTGTTACGACGGACGCTACCGCTACTGAGGTCACAACTTCGGGATCCACTAGTGGATATGTGGACATTCCGGCTAGCCGAACCTATGCTTGTGTGATCAAAGTTGCTGCTATCCGCACAGATGTGTCTGGTACGGCGGCTGCATGGACCAACATTCAAGCGGCTATCACCAGAGACTCTGCTGGTAACTGCCGCCTACTTGGCTCCGTGGTAGGTGGTGGAACCACAACCCTATGTGATGCTGGTGCAAGTACCTGGACTGTGGCAGTCACTGCGGACACCAGCAACCAGCGTCTCGCGATAACCGTCACTGGAGAAGCGGGTAAAACCGTCAGGTGGGTAGCGACTGCCGATCTAGTTGAGGTAGGTGCGTGATGCTTGCTGGCGCTGCGCTTGCTGGCGCTCCGCTTGCTGGCAGGGTGACAGAGGTATATCTGCCTGTTCCCACGGTCACTACTACCGTGACTGCCCAGGTATTAGGAGCGGCCAAGTCCTTGGCTGTTCCCACGGTTGCTGCCGCGACTACTGCTCAGGTGCTGGGTACGGCTAAGGCGCTGACTGTCCCTACGGTTGTCACCACTACTCCGGTGATGGCACTGGGAGCGGCCAAGGATTTGGTTGTTCCCACGGTCGTTGCCGCAACTACTGTCCAGGCATTGGGATCGGCTAAGGCGCTGACCATTCCTGTGGTTGTCACCGCTACGTCGGTGATGGCACTGGGGAAGACTAAGGCGCTGGTTGTTCCCACGGTTGTCACTACTGCGATTGCTCAGGCACTTGGTGGAGGTATTGTCCATTCTGTGCCGTCGTGTAGTGGGTCTGCTACTACTGTCACGCTTTCTGGTGGGGTCACTGTCGTTACGTTGTCGGGTACGGCTGTAGTTATGTGAGGGGGGATCGGTGTCTACTATCGTTCCGATAACGTTACGGCAGTCGAACGATGAGACTGTTCATGTGACGATTGTTCCTGATGATCCATCTGAGAGTTTAGTACCGGTTACATCGCTTGTGTTCTATTTGAAGGATGATGTTTGCACATCGGACACTGCCACGTCGACTCTGAAGTTGACGTCTGCTAGTCCAACTCAGATCGATATCACCACGCATACGGCTACGCAGATTATCTGTGATGTGTACATACCCTCGTCGGCGCTGGCCACGCCGTATCCTCGTGTGTGGCGGATTGATGCGTATATTGGTACGTCTCATCGGACTGCTGTGTATGGTCCTGTGGCGCTAATAGACCTCTAGGCTGTGATCATGGAACCTTGTGGTTGGGCCATAACCAAGTGCGGTTGTGGATCATGTTGGAATACCTACACTCCGGAAGTTCAGGCGACAGCTTCGGTCCTGGCGATTGGGATCATGTGGGCCGCTACCGCCAGACGATACGGACAATGCGCCATAATAGTACAACCATGCGTAAAAGTTAATGAACCAGACTACCGTACCTATCCACTGGACACGGCAGACTACGGCAACGCCTACATCCACAATGGCGCCTGGTACAACACGTGCGGCGCTGAGACCACCAAGTGCTGCACAGGTTGCGAGCTTGACCTAGAGGGACCAACCACAACAACCGGAGTCACCAAAGTACTTGTGGATGGTATCGCCCTACCAGCATCCTCATACCAGATCATGAACGGCCATATCCTGGTTCGCACTGATGGTGTCTGCTGGCCAACCTGTATCAACTACTCTCAGCAGAACCCGCCATCACTACAAGTTGAGTATCTTAAGGGTCTTGCTATCCCCGATCGGGTGCAGGCAGCAACTGAACGACTGGCCTGTGAGTTTGCTAAAGCCTGTGTTGGTGCGGCATGCGCTCTGCCACGCCGTTTGAAGTCGATCACTCGGCAGGGTGTTGAGGCGACCGTGGCTGACCTGGTTGATACGAAAGCTGGTTCAGCCATTCGTACGGGCATACCCGAAGTTGACATGATCATCCAGTTGGAAAATCCTAGAGGACGGCAGGCGCCATCTGTCATATGGTCACCCGACAGCATCCCACCTAGGGTGCTGTCATGACCACAATCAGCGATCCAATGATCGGGCCGATAGCGGCTGATCTAGTAGCCTGCCTAACCACTGAAGCCGCCAAAGTCCCTGATTCCCCCGCCACACCACGAGTCGTATGCCTAAGGCCAGGTGATCGTGTCGACCTACTGCTGTCACAGGATGAGGATGAGTGCTGCGCTGGCCTGATGTGGGTCCGCTGGAATCGTGTCTACCCGTCAGGCGACGATTTCCCGGCCGCTGACAACCTCGTTGGTAGATGTGGGATCCAGCGTTGGGCGGCCGAATTTGAGTTGGGTGCGGTACGGTGCGCACCAGTCGGTGATGTTGATCGGTTGCCTACCTGCGATGAGTGGGAGGCAACAACTCTGGGCACCTACGATGATGGTGCCGCTATCCGCCGGGCGTTGTGCTGCTTCATTGCGGCTAATCCGTATACCTTGGTGTTCGTTGGCGATGGCTTGCCGATGACTACTGAGGGTGGTTGTGTGGGTGTTACCTATAAGATCACTGTGGCTGCTGATAACTGTGACTGCGAGGTATGATCATGGCACGGAAAACTGTTCCACCTATCCCAACCGATGAGCAGGAACCGGTTATCACGGTTCCCGTCGCCTATCCAGTCCAGGTGATTGAGGGTCTGTCCGTGGAAGACCTAATGAAGGATCTCACTGATTCCGATGGTTTGGTAACAGTGAGGATTCTGGTGTCCCACGATAGTTTCTATGCTGGTACCACGGTTAGGCTTCCTCCGTCTGAACGCCTGGTAAGCATGATCATCAATGATTGGGTGGAAGTCTAAATGGCTGGTGGAATAACCATCCGAGGAACAGGGGGACGAGCAACCGTTAGCCTAACCGCTCTTAACGTGTTCGCGGGAACCAGCTGTACCAAGCTGGTAGACGAGATGACCAATCGGATACTGCTTGTGGCTAAGGGAACGGTTCCCGTCCGAACCGGTAACCTACGAGCCAGTCATACCCCTAGCATCAAACAAGAGGCGATGCGGGTAGTTGGTCAGGTATCCGCCGAAGCTGAGTACGCTGCCGCTGTACACAACGGCTTCACAATGCGGAACGGCAAGAAACGTAAGGGGAATCCTTGGCTCGCTAGGGCCGCCAGAAGCTCTGTCGTAGGCCAGGGATGGAAATTCACCGCGAATAAGGGATAACTCGTGTCAGATAGTGCTCAGGAAGTTTCGGAGACTCCAGAAGCTCCGGAGACTAAGACTGCCATATCAATTTTCAAGACCTCGGATGGTCAGGAGTATGAGATCGAGGTTAAGCTGCCTACTCCTGATCAGCTTGCTATCTACCAGGTGTTGCAGAAGAAGTTCCGTCGCGCCTCAAAGATAGCTAGCAGTAAGCCAAATGATGTTGATGCCGCAATGATGTCCAAGATGCTGGGGAACATCTTTGAGTTGGTCACCAGTATCGTGGTTGATGATGATGACGCCGATTTTATCCAGAGTGAGATTTTGGCTAGTAGGGCTTCTTTGTCTGGTATTCTTCCGCTTATCAATGATGGTATTGAGGCGTTGAAGAAGACCAACGACATTAAGGATGAGGCGCCTAAGACTCGGATTGTCACTAGTTCATGAAGTTTGATGCTAGGGCGGCTTTGTCTGTTTGGCCGGTTGATGTTGTGCTTGGGGGATCGATCTTTAAGATTGGTCCCCAGCCAGCTTTGTATTGGATTCTACATATTTTAGATGATGATATGTTTGGTGTGATAACGGATGGTGTGTCTGGTGATGATTATGATCGTATAGAAGATGAGCTTTTGTATGGAGATCTTAGTATGGAGGATTGTGTCAAGGCCGCCCATGAGGCTATGGCGGTAGTTTCTGGTACGTATTGGTGGTCTGCTGTCAGGCTGGTTGCTACGGCTAATCAGCGGGCTGATGTGTATGGGGAATTGTGTTTGGCCAGGATGGATCCTGGCCAGGTTTCGCTTGCCGCGTATGTTTCGTCGGTTTATACGATACTTGTGCGTAATGCTGATGATAAGCAGCGTCGTAAGATTAATATGGATATTGAGTCTATTCCTCCTGGTGTTAGTATTATGGAACGTTATGATCCTGATGTTGCTGCTGATAATTTTGAGGCTTTTATGGCTTCACGGAACAAGTGATGTGGTAACCGCATTCTGTGCAGCGTAGGGTGGCGGTTCTGCCGCTGAGTTCCATGATCATGTTGTCTGTGGCTAGCCTGGTGTGGTCGCATCTAAGCCTACGCAACATGCACATAATGGCATCAATCATCATCCGATGATAGTAACCTACCGTAACGTGTGATACGGCATTGCCTCATCCACCTACGGGCCGTTGGAAGCGAGATTCCCCATAGATCCATGATGGCTCTGGCCGCTCCACCTGGTCTTTTAGTGTCCACAGCCCAGCTGGCCACGCTTCTAACTTCATCCCAGTGAGTAGCGGGCCACGACCGCTCACCAAGCTTACGTTGAGTAACTGAATGTTGCCACACTAGATCATTTGGATGATTTGACTGCCGGACAAGTCTCCTAATCTGAGAAATAGGTATCCTACCGATAGCCGATGCGGTAAGCCTATATCCCCTTTTAGGAACCACAGTCAGACTCCGAATATCACCGTCTCCAGCTGGCTCCACCACCAAGGTCAGGGCCGACTCTGGATCTATGATAGTAAGCTTTCCAGTTCCATCCCTATGGATGGACGAGCGACTTATCTCAAGGCTGGGTATCAAGACCATGAAATGATACTACACAAAACATGTCAAGATCAAAAAAAGCATGGATCATATAACCCATGTCGAGCGTAGGCACCGCAAGCGTCGAAGTAGTGGCAGACTTTGCCAAGTTCACCACAAACTTCCAAAAAGGCCTAGACGCTGCCCTACGCGGGGTCACAGTAAACATGACCTCCATCGGCAACCAGATCACACAAGGAATCACCACAGCAGTAAACCAAGCAAACCAAACCCTACGCACAATAGGGCAAGGAACATCAGCCGCCGTAGGACAATCCGTAAGAGAAGTAACCAGCCAAGTAAATGAGATAGGATCAGCAAGCACAGCAGCAGCAAGCACAGCAGCCTCATCCAGCCGAAGTATGGCTGACTCATTCATCTCAGCTGGTGAAAGCATAACCGGTGTCGGCGAAACTCTAACCAGCAGTCTCACTGTTCCGATAATGAATATCGGATCAAGCATCATATCACTAGCTGGTGACTTTGAATCAAACATGAACCGCGTGAAAGCGGTAACCCAATCAACGGGCCCAGAGTTTGAGGCACTCCGCGAACAAGCCAAATACCTTGGTGCTGTAACCGCCTACACGGCCAGCGAAGTAGCACAGGCAATGACCAACCTGTCAACCTCTGGTTTCTCCGTAAAAGAGATCCTACAGTCCATGCCATCGGTACTAAACCAGGCTGCGGCTGGTGGCATTACCCTAGCCGACTCAGCAGACATTGCAGCAGGTGTCCTACGGTCATTTGGTCTTGACGCGTCACAGATGGGTATGGTCAGTGATGTACTAACAAAAACATTCCTATCAACAGCCACAACAATCACAACGCTTAAAGAATCACTAAAATATGCTGCCCCAATTGCCCATAGTGCCGGACTGTCATTCACTGAGGTCACAGCGGCTGTAGGCCTACTGGGTAACGCTGGAATCAAGGGCAGCATGGCTGGTACCGGCCTTAACGGTGCTATCAGCAATCTACTTAAACCATCAAGACAAGTGGCGAAAAAGATTGAGGAACTAGGCCTAAATGTAAAAGACACATCAGGGAAAATGGTTTCCCTGACCAGCATTCTGAGACAGCTTGAAGCAGCTGGTGCTGACTCGGCGGACATGGTTACCTTGTTCGGCAAGAATGCTGGACCAAAAATGATGGCCCTGTTGGGTCAGGGATCCACAGCTCTTGAGGAACTAACCAAGAAGCTAGAGGCGTCTGGTGGAACAGCTGCGAAGGTAGCTAAGACTCAGATGGAGGGCCTAAAGGGCGCTACGCTCATACTTAAGTCGTCCGTTGAAGGTTTGGCCATCGCAATTGGTGATGCTGGCCTACTGTCGTTTTTCACTGGGCTGGTAGGTAAGGCGAACACGTTTGTAAACGTTCTGATAAAGCTCAATCCAGCGATCATGAACACGGTAGTAATTCTAGGTGGTTTACTTGCCGCCATCGGCCCAGTCCTGCTAGTGATTGGCAAGATGGCTACCCTGATCGGTAAGTCAATCAATAATCTACAGCGGTTCTGGAAGTGGCTTAAGGCGCTGAGGTCTGTTTCTTATGTTTGGACTGCGCTTACAGGGCCTATTGGTATTGTGATTGCTGTTCTAGCGGCCGTTGGTATAGCAGCGTATATAGCTTACAAAAAGATAAAGGGTTTCCGAGATACGGTTAACAGGGCTTTCGCCGCTATCTCTATTGCCGCGTCGGTTCTTTGGACGAATATTAAGATCGCGTTTGCCGCTATGGGTGTTTGGTTTGCGAACCTGTGGGTTGCCGCTCAGCAACTCTGGGCTCGTATGGTTCCCATCTTTGACCGTATCGGTATGGCTTTGATGACCGCGTGGCGGAGTATTGTTATTCCTGCCGCTAAGGGAATCGTTTCCACGCTGGCCACTATTGGTAAGTCGGCTAGTGACCTGTGGAATAGTACGTTGAAGCCGCCGATAATGGCTATCATTGGACTGTTCGCTAAGCTTGGTTCAGCTGTTGCGGACTGGTTTTCTAAGGGTGCTGGTCCTGCTTTCGCTATTGCTGGTGCTACTATCATATGGTTTTGGGATAGTATAGCTAAGCCTGCCTTGTCTGCTTTCATGGTTATTCTGAAGGCGCTGGCAGTTATAGCCGTTGCGGTGTTCAACAACATTATTGTTCCCGCGATTAAGATCGTTGTCGCTTATCTGATTGAGGTTTGGAAGACTGCGGTTGCTTTATATCAGGCCACGAAACCCGCATGGACTCTACTTGGTGCGATCGCTGTTTCTGTGTTCGCGGTTATTGGGCAAGCGGCTAAATGGCTTTCGGGCTATATTGTTTCCGCGTGGTCATCCATTAAGAGTTCCAGTGGTGATACCAGCAACTTCCTGGGAACGGTGTTCAACTACATCATCGTTGTCATAAAGGCCGTTGGTGTTGTTGCTATGTGGTTGTGGCAGAACATTTTCGTTCCAGCTTTTACGGGTGTGCGTTTTGTGATTGGACTGGTTGGTGTCGCTATCGCCACTATTCTTCCAATCATGATTTCTACGTTTAAGGCTATTGGTGTTGTGGTTATGTGGTTGTGGCAGAATGTTTTCTCTCCCGCGATTTCTGCGATTATCGTTGTAATTAAAGTGCTGGTGTCTGTGGTTATGTGGTTCTGGAATACGTTCGGACCGCTTATCATGGCTATTGGTAAGCTTGTTTGGTCTATTGTGAATCTTGTTGTTGTGGTGGCGTTTGCCCTGTTCAAGCTGGCGCTGCTGCTTTTGGCAGTTGTTGTTATCGGTGCCATTGTTGTGATAAGGGCAGCGTTCATGGTGCTTGGCGCTATCGTTATGTGGGTATGGAATACGTTGTTGAAGCCAGCGTTTGATGCGTTTATGGCGATTGTTGCCATGGTATGGATAGTTATTGGTCCGTATGTTCAGCAGATTGGTGCTTGGTTCGCCGAGTATTTGGGTCCCATTATTAGTTTCTTTGTTGTTGGTGCTATTGGTTTCTTTTCTTGGCTGTGGTCGGGAATAGTTTCTATTTGGAATGGAATAGTTGGTTTCATTACTGGCGCTGTCAATGTTATCAATGGTACGGCTAGCGGTATTTCTAACTTCGTCAGTAACGTTATCGGATTCTTCACTGGACTGGTTAATTCGATAAGCAACGCAATCAACTTGGTTACTTCTAAGATCAGTAGTATAAGTGGTGCTATAACAGGTGCTCTCAGTAATGCTGGTACCTGGTTGTATGATGCGGGGAAGAGCATCATCCAAGGTCTGATCAATGGCTTGGATTCCATGTGGCAGAGCCTTAAGGACAAGGCTTCTAGCATAGCTGGTTCTATTCGTGACTTCTTTCCGTTCTCCCCGGCTAAGACTGGCCCGTTGTCTGGTTCTGGCAGTCCTGAGATTGCTGGTGGAAAGATTATCAGCATGGTGTCTGATGGGATGACTGCTCAGATACCTGATTTGAAGTCGGTTGCCGGTACGGTTGCTAGTGCCGTGCAGCTTGGTGTTGATCAGATGGTGATTCCGAGTCTGGTTTCGGGGCCCATTCCGGTTGCCGCCATGGCGGGTGCTGGTACTAGTGGGAATACCTATTATTTGACGGTTAATGCTTTGGATCCTAAGAGCGCCGCTCGATCGGTTATGGATTCTATTGGTGAGTGGGAGCGGTCCAACGGCAAAGGTTGGAGGAAACCGTAATGGTGTTGGTGATCAAGGATTACTGTGATGGCAACCGGCTTGAGCTTACGGTTGAGGTTGGGCTGGTCACTACTGGTGCTACTTATGGTATTTGGGATACAGCAATCTGGGATACAACGCTTTGGGGTTTTTCGGAGACTTGGACTGATGTCTCTGCGTATGTGGAGAGAGTTGCCACCTCTAGGGTGTTTGGTAGGTCGCTACGGTTCTGGTCAGCAGCCAGTATCGACATTGATCTGAACAATCAGGATGGGCGTTTCTCTCCAGACAATCTGACCGGACCGTATGTTGTTGCTGGTCTGTCGAGTATCAGGCCAGGATGCGGAGTGCGAGCGAAACTCACATTCGGTGGTGTGGACTATCCACTAGCCAAAGGCTACGTTGACGAGTGGTCTGAAGCGTGGGACGGAATTAGTGGACCACGCACCGGAACGGCTACTACTTCGATCAAGGGTGCGGACGAGTGGGCGAGGATATCCGCCGCTCCTGGTGTGACGGTTGCGCCCGCTGTAGGGGCTGGAGAGACGTTTGGTGCCAGGATCAATAGGCTACTCAATGCTGCTGGTTCGACGTCTCCACGGACGGTTGATACTGGTACATCCACTATGCAGGCTACTGATCTGTCGGCTGATCCGGTGCAGGATCTTGAGTTGACGTGCGATTCAGAAGGTGGATCGATTCTGATTGATGGATCGGGTACGGTGGTGGCGAAGCGCAAGTACGCGCTTGTGGAAGACACCAGGTCTACCACGGTTCAGGCCACTTTCGGCGATGGGCCGGGGGAGATTCCCTGGTCTGAAATTGAGACTGCTCCGCTGAACATCGGTGGGTTGATCAACCGTGCCACGTATACGAGGGTTGGTGGTACGCAACAGGTCTACTCGGACGCTAACAGCGTGGCGTTGTATGGTCCGGCTGGAGACAAGACCTCCAACATTGATCAGCTTATCTGTGAGAATGATGGTCAGGCGCTGTCTTTGGCCACGTGGTCAGTCTTGTCCCATAAGGATCCTCAGACTTTGGTCACTAGTATCACTATTCCGATGAGTGGCCTTACTAGCCATATGGCCGTTTTGTTGGGCTTACAGCATATGGATCTTGTGAAGGTGATACGTCGCCCCCCATCATCAACATCACACACAGTAACAAAATACTGCTTCATCGATGGGATCGACATCGAAGTAGCCGAAGGAAAAGCAAATCTCAAACTAACCCTCACATCAGCCGCCAAATACGTAGAATTCTCAACATCAAAATGGGACGTTGGTCTCTGGGACGCTGCCCTATGGTTCGCCTGAGGAAAACATGACAAGCCTTATCAATCCAACCATCCACGTTTTCGTGCACCCAAACGACACCACCAAACATCCCGACGTCGGAGCTGGTTTCAGATGGGCTGTACACATCGGTGACAGCGACCCATCAAACCTCAACACGTGCGCTAACGCTGGATTCGAATCCAGTAGAGAGCTAGCGCTGTTCATCGCAGACAGATGTGCCGCTACGGCACTACTGGCTATTGCCCTGGTCACCGGGATCCACATGAGCCTGAACTACGTGCACCTAGGTCATGATCCGTTGGGTCCGGATGACAACCAACTTCGAGTAGTTCGCTAGGAGTGGCACCATGGTTACCTACGCTGGCTTGACTGTAGTCGGTGGAACCGTCATCACCTCAGTGTGGGGAAACATGATGCGGGATGCCGGTATTATTCCATTTTCTACAGCGGCTGACCGGACTACGGCGATAGCGGCACCGAATAATGGGCAATTGACCTACCGTAGTGGTGTTGGTCAGTATGAGTCCTATATTTCTGCTGCTACTTCGTGGGTGCCGCTGCCTGGGACGATTATTGCGCGGGCTGCTCGTAGTACGGATTCTTCTACTACTACGACTGAGGTTGGTGTGTTGCGTTTGGATAGTATCCCGATTGTGAATGGTGCATTTTATGTCATAGAGACATCATCTATGTACCTTTTGTCAACTACGGGTGATATCCTAAATATAAGATTCCGATCCAATACGGCAGGCGCCGCAACCACAGCAAGCCCACAACTTGGGCAAGCAGCCCAAATAACTACAAACTCTATACAACCATATACAACTAAACTATCCGCTACATACGCTTCCGCCACCACAGGATCACTAAGCGTACTACTAAGCATTACCAGGGCAAGCGGAAGCGGAAACGCAAAAGTATTCGGATCATCCGAATTCTGGGTTAGAGTTGGCAACATTATCGACCCAGGAGATACCGGAGTTGACATCTAATATGAAGCTGAGAGTCATCGGTGCGGCAATCGCCATCGTGGCAGCTGGACTGTTCGCAATTCCAACACCAGCAGCACAGGCCACGGAAATACCGTCCACGGCACAGGTCGTGTTCGTCGGAGACAGCATCACAAACGGTGGTGGATCCTGGGTACCATCCCGAGATTCATTCCCTAACCGCTGGAAGAACCTCGCTTGCGGTCAGGTGCAATCCTGTCGCGATCGGGTGCGTGTCATCGGCGCGTCGGGTGGTTGCCTGGCTGTCTCGTGTGGTAACCAACCAGCATTAAAGGACGAGTGGCTTACCAAGGTCATCAACATTACGCCTAAACCAACGACCATCATCGTTGAGATAGGTGTCAATGACCTGTTCATGAACATCACCGACCAGCAGTATGGTGAGGGCTACAAGTACTTGATGGATCAGGCCATTGCGGCCGGTATCCGATTGATCATCGCTACGATCCCACCGACTACTACCTCATGGGCTTGGCATACTGCGCATAATCCTCAGCGTATGGGGATCAACACCTGGCTGCGCAACTACTATGGTGCTGGGAACCTACTTGATATTGATGCTGGACTAAGGATCGGCTTCACTGGGGACGCTGATCCGAACTACTACTATCTGCAGGGTGTTGGCGATGGTTTGCATCCGAGTAGTTGGGGGCATGCTTGCATCGCCGACTGGCTGGACCCTGGTAGGATCGTCTGATGCCAGTTAGCCTAGCCCAGAAGTATGCGCATCGTCACTTCGCCGTTGTACAAGCTCTCAGGTGGTTTGACTGCGACCATCTACCGGAGAATCTCCGGGCTGTAGCCGTTGTGTTCACGGCTGCTGCTGATCAGCTCCTGGAACAGCTGGAGGATGGTCCCCAGCTTACGCGTGGACTGCATGCGCTGATTGAGGCGAAGGATTGCATGGTTCGGCAGGCCGTTCTTGATTCTGAGGGGTAGGATCAGGAACTAACCCTGCGTGGTGAAGATGGGTGGAGGCCAGACACAAAATGTCTGGCCTCCATGCTTTGAGGGGATGACTGACGTGTTGATTGTGACTAGGGGCTGTTCCGGGCGTAGCAGGGTTGTTGGCGAGGAAGAGATTCGTCGACAGCATGGGATCATGCTTGACGAGATTAGAGCCGCTGGAGTATTGATTCCCACGGTTCAGAGCAACGTGGAGCCTCTTATCTACGCTACTGTCATTAGTTCACACACACTAGATGGTAGGCTTACAGACTAGAGATGACATGGGCAAAGGCCAGGATCACTAGGATCCTGGCCTTCATCGTGTGTGGATCTTATTCTTTTGGCGCTTGCGGCTTCTCACTCTTGACGATCATTGAGTGAGGCTCCGCCATCTCCCAGAAGTCGATCTTGTTTAGGATCGCTTCCAGATCTGGTGCCTTGCTTCCGGCCGGACCGTAGATCTTGTTGTCCCTCAGTACGTATCCGTCTGGCAGCAACAGGTTGATCTCGTCCTCTAGTTCTTGCTCAACGTATCCGAGCCTGTATTCGGCATGGTATTGCCCTAGGCATTCCATCACGTATTGGTGAAGGGTTTCGGTCCGAGTGATCTCGTTGACATGCCAGGTATCTAGTAGAGCGTATTTGTTGTAGATCTTTGCTAGATCGATTGCTTCTACGATCTCAGTTAGGTCGTAGTCTTTCTCTCGTTTGGTGCTGTATAGCTGGCTTCCGCACAGATATACGTGGTTGGGCAAGCTTTCTTGGATTTTGAGGACGAAGTCTATTGTTACGTTGGTGAGTTCGTACTCATTTGCGTAGTCTCCGAGTGCCGCGATTATGTAGTCGAGGGGGCTGGTTCCGCCTACTGTCCAGCTTCCGTGTTCGTATGTGGTGGTCATGTGTGCTCCTTGTGTTGTGGCTGACTTCCGTTATATAATGTCACATGGCGAGACATTCGTCAAGTGGTGGTTATAGTGCCTGGTAGCGACCACTACCAAGCTCAGCCATCAACTGATCATGATCTTTATACGATGCACGCTCAGTAACCGTACGCCAATCATCACCACAGAGTTCCTGCCAGGTGTTAGTAACCTTGATCCAACCCAAAGAAGGCTCACTGCAAACGCGAATTATCTTACGGTACTGATTGTCGCCACGGGCCAATACGGACTTTGGAACTTTAGCGAGAAGATCAACATATGTGCTCACATCAGAATCATAGGGGACACCATGCTAACGGAAGACCAGCTACTAGACACCTGGCAGCGCTCACGACACTCGATCACATGGGTAGTGCAGCAACGGATAGGGAACCGG
>WSSedB1CaDRAFT_10000395_pt1 | contig 19819 bp, 19 predicted proteins | sample WetSurSB1Cattail_FD_9460 | JGI IMG/M metagenome (IMG submission 9460)
ATGCACCATGTGGCGCGGCTCCAGCCACTTGTAGCGGCTCACGGACGGCACGAAGTTGTAGTCCCAGTATCCCCAGGTGAGCGGGTTGTAAGCCACCATCTCGTCGGAGGCAAGACCTGTTTCCGGCTCCATTGCGAGTTTGTGGCCGGCCTGCGCGGAGGCATCGAGGAAGTTGCGCGGAACTCCGTCAAGCGTGTCTCCATTGATTCCGTCTGCGCCGACCGCGGCCAGCTCGCGGGCCACGGCCTGGGCGTCGGAGACACCTTCCTCGTGCGTGCCCTGATCCCAGAGCATAATGGGGAACAGCACGCGGACATTGCGTTTGTGAAAGTCGTCGACCATTTGCTTGACGCCCTCACGGCCGCCGGGTAAGTCGCGGAACATGTCGTAGGCGTTGCGGCTGTCGATGCCGATGTTGGAGTAGGTGTGCCAAACGAGCACGCTGTCGATGCCGCCGTAGCGCCTGGTCACATCGGCCAGATAGCGGTCGACGGTGTAGCGATGCGCAGCGGGATCGTAGAAAAAGCGATCATGCACCATCATCTGCGGTTGCACAAAGCTTGACTGCGTCCAAGAGAGCGCAGGTTCGCTATAGAGTGCGTCGTCGTAGCCGGCACGGATGCGTCGCTCGTTGCGCCAGTGGGTGATGTCGCGCAGCCAGATGCCGATCGCTGCGGGATCACAGGTGGCCGGCTGGCTGCGGGCGTTCCATTCGGGAACGCTGGCGCACGGTGGGCCCGGGATCTGCTCCCACACAGGCGGATGTTGCACGTCCTGCGCACTGAGGCGTAGGGCCGCAGCCAGGCATACAGCACAAATTCCAAGCGAACTGCGTAGACGGCGCATGCAGTTTCTCTCCATCCAGAAACCAGTTGAATCGGTAGAGAGGAATATAAAAGCTTTCAGAAGGCCTGTATAGTCCGCCGGTCGAAAGGCAGTTGCGGCGAAAGCGCTGTGCGTGCGCACGGAGGACTGGAAGCAAGCTGAGTAAGGTGACAGGTTTCGCCGGCGCCGCTAGTTGCTTTGTTCAATCTTTATTACCAGACAGGTGACCGGCTTATCTCCGGATACGCGCATCTGGTGCGGCAATCCTGCTCGCACATGGGCCAGATCGCCCGGGCGCAACTCCTGCAGAGCGCCACCCTCCACGCTTTCGCCGCGGACTTCGCCCTCAGCGATGGTCTTCGCGTTGACAATGGTTCCGCCGGTTGCAAGGGCGGCGCGGCCCTCGAGCACAAGAAAGAGATCGGCAAACCGCGCGTGCTGCTCTGCGCCACCGTCGCGGTTGCGCACCAGCAAATGGATTGCATGCTGCGGGTACGACTTGAGGACTTCGCTGGCGGAGCCGTCGCCGAGCTTGGCCATCTTGCGCAGATAGGCGCCGCGCTCGAGCAGAATTGGCGCAGAGAGATGATCGAGCGCATCTTCGGCATTGTTCCTCGGTTGCCGGGGCACGGGGATTTCCTTCTCCTGCGGTAGGAGTTCCTTCAGTATCGTTTTGGAAAAATCATCCACGGCGTCGCTCCTCTTGAGTGTTGTGGCGTGGCGGATTGAGTCCGGCCAGCGATCGGGCGCGTTCGAACACGGACAGAAACATGGGACGCGTCAGTTTACCGGTATTGGTGTTCTGCAGGGATGGGTGGAAGCTGGTGAGAATGTGCAAGCCGTTGGGCAGCACGTATTCTGCTGCATGGCCGAAGAAGTAGTTCTTACGTGTGGCGATATAGCCCGTTCTCTGCGCCCAGGCCAGCAGTCCTCCGAAGGCAATGCGGCCCAGACATACAACCACACGCAAATTGGAGAGAAGACGCATCTCCTCGTCGAGCCATGTCGAGCAGTTGAGCAACTCCGCTGGGGCGGGTTTGTTGCCCGGCGGTGCACAACGCACGATGGAACTGATCCACAGGCCTGTGAGACGCATACCGTCGTCGAGCGAGATGGCTTGTGGTTGGGAGGCAAAGCCCGCCTCATGCAATACGGGGTAAAGGAAATTGCCGGAGCCGTCGCCGGTAAAGGGGCGTCCGGTGCGGTTGGAACCGTGTGCGCCCGGAGCTAGACCCAGCGCCAGCACTCTCGCAGCGGGATCTCCAAACGAGGGCACGGGTTTGCCCCAGTACTCCCAGTCCGCATAGGCGCGGCGGCGGACGCGCGCCACCTCAGTACAGTATTCGCGCAGACGCTGACAGCGCATGCAGGCCACAATCCGCTTGTTGAGCGCGTCCAGAGTGGGCAAAGGAGAAGCCATGATGCGATTTTACGGCGCATTCTCGATGCGACGTGCGCGTCTTCGCGTCCGGGAGAAGGGATGCAGGCGGTATTGGTTATTTCGTCGGCTCCTCTGGTGCAAACTCACCCGCCTGGAGCGATACTGAAAATTGAAGTACGTCGGGTTGCTGACAATCCCCCCTGAATGGAGATACGTGCGATGAAGGCTGCAAAGTTGTTGCTGCTGGCCGGCGATTTTGTCGAGGATTACGAGATCATGGTGCCCTTCCAGGCCCTGCAGATGGTGGGGCACACAGTAGACGCGGTCTGCCCGGACAAGAAAAAGGGCGACCAAGTGCGCACGGCGATTCACGACTTCGAAGGTGACCAGACCTACTCTGAAAAGCGTGGGCACAACTTTACGCTCAACGCGACATTTGACGAAGTGAAGCCTGCTGACTATGACGGACTGGTGATTCCCGGTGGCCGTGCCCCTGAGTATCTGCGGCTGAATACGCAGGTGCTTGAAATCGTGCGGCACTTCGACAAGGCGAACAAGCCGATTGCGGCCATTTGCCACGGACCGCAACTGCTGGCTGCGGCAGGCGTGTTGAAGGGCCGTAAGCTTAACGCGTATCCGGCGTGTGCTCCCGAGGTTGAGTTGGCCGGCGGTTCGTTTGTGAAGGTGGATTTCAGCGAAGCGGTGGTTGATGGCAAGCTGGTCACAGGACCGGCGTGGACCGCTCATCCGGCATGGCTGGCGAGGTTCCTCGAAGTGCTGGAAACGCATTTGGGCGGAACTGCCGCATAAGTTGACGGTCTGCTGTGGGGCTAACTCGATGCGAGAATCTCGCGCGTAGCGCGAACCTCGCGAAGGGGACGCCCCGTGGCGGCGGTCAGCGTCTTTTGAATCTCCGCGAGAATAGACAACGCAATGGTGGCTGGCGACGCCGCGCCAAGATCAAGCCCGGTCGGCGCGTGGAACTGGTCCATCCAATGATCAATGCGATTGTCTGTTGCCGGGAAGCCGAGAAGGCGCGCGCACTCCTGCAGCAGTTCGTGCGTGCGGCGCTGCGGGCCCAACACGCCGATGTAGGCCGGTGGAGCGCTGAGCGCGAGCAGGGATGCAAGAATGCGCGCGTCCTGCTCAAAGCTGTGCGTCATCAGAACGCATGCATCCGTGGGAAGGGGCGATACGATGCCTGGTGCGTTCCCAGGTAGATCGGCAATCGGCAGTGTGTTTACTGTGTCGGCTTCAGCGAAGCGCGAACGCGTTGCGAGATGTGCCCTGCCGTCAGCAACTGCGACAAACCAGCCGAGTTCGCGCGCGAATGCAAGGAGAGGCTTGGCATCATCGCCTGCGCCAAAGATCCAGAGACCCGGGCGGGCTGAACGATAGTCGACCCAGACGCGTTGCGACTCTGCATCGAAACCGACTCGCTGCTCAAAGGAGGCGCGCCGTGCAAGACCGCGCGCAGCAAGAACCTGAAGCTCTGCAGCGCCTGCTGTTTCACCGGGCGAGAATGCGCGTGTGCCGATGCGCGGTCCTTCCAGCACTGTGGCAATTGCGAGCGGTATACGGGCGTGAAAGGCTGTTTCCATTGCCGCCAGCAGCGGAGCCGCGGTCGACTTGCGTTCCAGCAGAATCGAAACAACGCCGCCGCAACCGGATCCGTAGGGCATTTCGCCATCATCTGCTGCAGTGGAATATCGTTCGACGACTGGACCCTCGGCGGTGAGCCACCATGCACGTCGCGCGACTTCGGCTTCGAGGCATCCGCCACTCACTGTGCCCGCGCGGCGGCCGTCCTGCGCAAGCAGCATGCGCGCGCCGGGCTTGCGATAGCTCGATCCCTCGACCGCGACCACCGTTGCAAGAACGTAGTCCTCCTGTGCGGAGTCCAGTTCGTGCCAAAGCGGAAGGATGCGTTCGAGGTCGGTCATGTACTCCTTGCGCGATCAGGCTTCCATGATCGCTGATTGCAGCAGATGTTCGATGCGAACAGGTAGCTCGCGCACGCGCACCCCGGTGGCGTGATAGACGGCCGCGGTGATGGCTGCAGCAACTCCAGCGAGTCCAATTTCGCCCACGCCGCGCGCTCCATACTCGCCCATCGCCGGGTCAGGGTGGTCAAGAAACGTGACGTCGATGTCCGGCGCATCGGCACAGGTGGCCACCAGATAATCCGCCAGGCTTCCGTTGAGGGGCTGGCCGCTGCGCTGGTCGTAGACCATCTCCTCCAACAGTGCCATGCCCACGCCCATGACCACGGCTCCGGAAATCTGATTGGCCGCTGCCTTGGGATTGATGATACGACCGGCGTCGATCACTGTCACCACGCGGCTTACGCGCAGCCTCGCAACTCCGGGGTCCCACTCGACTTCGACAAAGTGCGCGCCGTAGGAATGAAGCGAGACATTCTTTGCTTTCGGGTCTTCCCAGCTTGCCTGCGTTTTGCCGTAGGCGCTGATGCTATTCAGATGAGCCAGTTTCAACAGATCGGCGAAATGCATGCCACTTTCCGGCTCCTTATCCTTGGCGTGAATCCGACCTTCGGAGATAGTCAGATCATTCGCCTTGGCATCCTTGAAATGAGATCCATCAGTTGCGACAGCCAGCTTAATCAATCGCTCGGTGGCACCGTCTGCGCCATTTGAAATCGCGTCGAGCACTGAGCCGGTCACCATGGAACCGCCGGACATGGGGCCCTCGGGAAGTGCACTGTCGCCGAGAATCACGTCGATGCGGTCGAGTGGTACTCCGGTCTTTTCGCTCAGCACTTGTGCAAAGACGGTGTAGGTGCCGGTACCAATGTCCTGCGTGCCGCAGCGTACACACACACGGCCGTTGGCACAGAACTCTACATTGGCGGTGCAGGGCAGCCGCATGGCCACCCAGCTTGCTCCAGCCAGGCCCCAGCCGAGGATTTTGCCATCGCGACGCATTGAGCCGATGCCGGCGGTACGTTTCTCCCAGCCAAAATTCTTTGCACCCACCTCGAAGCACTCGCGCATGTGGCGCGACGAGAACTGCGTGTTGTTGCTCTCATCCTTCTCGGCGTCGTTGAGAAGGCGGAGCTGGAGCGGGTCCAGGTGCAACTCTTCGGCCAGTTCATTCATTGCAGACTCGAGGCCGTAGAGGCCGGGCACTGCACCCGGGCCGCGCATATATATGGGCGCGCCCACGTGGCGGCGCACCATGCCACCGGTGACTTCGAGATTGGCCACACTGTAGATGTAGGGTGTGGCTTCGCCACAATTCTCGTCAAAGTCGTCGAGCTGCGAAGTCAGGTTTACGTAGTTCTGGCGAAGCGCCAGCAGCTTGCCTTCCTTTGTCGCTCCGAGACGGATGCGCTGCTCCGTACGAGGACGGTAGCCGACGGTGGAGAACATCATACGCCGATTGAGGCTGAGTTTTACTGGACGTCGGAGTCGACGCGCGGCAACCGCAGTCATGGCGGTGTGTGGCCACGGGAACAGCTTGCCGCCGAATCCTGACCCCAGAAAACGCGTGATGACGCGGATGTTTTCAACTGGCAGGCCAAGCACCTGAGCCATTACCGTGCGATGGTTCACGACGCCCTGTGACGTCTCGTAGAGCGTGAGATGATCGCCCTCCCAGACGGCGACTGAAGCGTGCATCTCAATGGGGTTATGCGTTTCGATGGGCGTGACATAGGTTGCGTCGATCTTGACCGGGGCGGCAGAGAAGGCCGCGTCGGGATCGCCGCGCTTGGAGCCTGATTTGCGCGGACCCGCAAAGTCGCCCAGGCTCGCACGCAGGTCTGCGGGCTGCACTTCGTAATCCACCAGAACGGCTGCGGCCGCGGCGGTGGCCTGCTCGAGCGACTCGGCAATCACAACGGCTACGTGCTGACCCCAGTGGCGAATCACCTCATCTTCAAAGGCCGACCGTACTTCGCTGTTGGTGGCGTTGTCGTCGCCGGGCGCTGTGCGGTAGAGCGGTCCGATGTTGCCGTGATGGAGTACGAGGAGCACGCCGGGCATCTGCTCCGCGGTGCTCACATCGAGCGAACGGATACGACCGCTTGCGACGGTGGCGCCGACCGGAACGGCATGCGCCATGCGCTCGAAGTGGTAGTCCGCGGCGTACTTTGCGGTGCCGGTGGTCTTCAACGGGCCGTCGATGCGGGGCGTGGCCGTGCCCACACTGCTGGCGGTTTCAGAACTGGATTGCATCGCCATCGGAATCTCCTGCGGTTCTTCGATCTACGCGGTTGCGAGCTTGAGTGTGCGCACCAAACAGCGCCGCGCAAGCTCTACTTTGAAGGTGTTATCTGTGCGCGGTTTAGCGGCCGCGAGCGCGGCTTCGGCGGCCTTGTGAAATGTCGCTGCGTTTGCCGGCTTGCCCTGCAACTCAGCTTCGGCTTCGTGCGAGCGCCACGGCTTGGTGCCAACGCCGCCGAGAGCGACACGCGCGTAGAGAATGTGCCCACTCTCGATGCGGACAACTACTGCGGCGGAAGCTAACGCGAACTCGTAGCTGGCGCGGTCGCGGAGCTTCAGATAGACCGAGCGCGCTCCTTCGACGGGTTTAGGCAGATCGACATACGTGACCAGTTCGCCCGGCTCAAGTGCATTCTCAATATGCGGAGTGTTGCCGGGGAGCTTGTGGAAGTCGGCGAAGGGAATGGTGCGCTTGCCCTTGGGGCCTTGAACGTGAATCTCTGCATCGAGCGCGGCCATGGCCACGCACATGTCTGAGGGGTGGGTGGCAATGCATTGATTGCTTGTTCCAAACACTGCGTGGGTACGATGGAGACCCTGCAGCGCAGCGCAGCCTGTGCCGGGCGTGCGCTTGTTGCAACCGTAACCGCCCGGTGTGCCGGATGCGGGCTCACGGAAGTAGGCGCAACGCGTGCGCTGCAACAGGTTGCCGCCTACGGTGGCCATGTTGCGCAGTTGGGGCGAGGCACCGGAGAGGATGGCCTGCGACAGCACGGCATAGCTTTCCTTCACGTCGGTGTTCCACGCCAGGTCGGAGTTTCGCACCAACGCGCCGATGCGCAGGCCGCCCGAGGGAAGATGCTCGATCTTGCTGAGCGGCAGCAGGTTGATATCGACCAGCGTCTGCGGCTGTTCGACGTTCAGCTTCATCAAATCGACGAGGGTTGTTCCCCCGGCGAGGAACTTTGCTGCAGGTGCGCCGCTCAGCGCCTGGTCGATGCTCGATGGCTTGGAATAGCGAAAGGTCTGCATGGTCTGGCCTCCTTCGGTCAGGCGCGCGCCCGCACCTGTCGCACTGCGGCGACAATGTTGCCGTAGGCGCCGCAGCGGCAGATGTTGCCGGCCATGGCGTGTTGAATGTCGTCGTCTGCGGGGCCGATGGGCTCCTTGAGCAGAGCAACGGCACTCATGATCTGGCCGCTGGTGCAGTAGCCGCACTGGTAGCCGTCATGTTCCACAAATGCAGCCTGCACGGGATGCATCTGATCCGGCTGGCCCAGCCCTTCGATGGTGGTGATCTCATCGCCCTCGTGCATCACTGCGAACGAGAGGCAACTGTTCACGCGGCGGTCGTTCACGTGCACCGTGCACGCGCCGCACTGGCCGTGGTCGCATCCCTTTTTGGTGCCGGTCAGGTGCAGCCGCTCGCGCAGAGTGTCGAGCAGAGTAGCGCGTGTATCGAGGCTCCGCAACGTATAGGACTTGCCGTTAATGCGCAAGGTCACGGTTGCCGAACCGGGCGCGTCGGCTTGGTCCTCGACCGGGGGTGCGATGGCAGGCGCCGCGGCAGCCTGTGGAGTAGAGCCGACCAGCAGGCCGGTGGCGCCCAGTCCGGAGAGAAACGAGCGCCGGCTGAAGCGCGAACTCCCAGTCGGAGAAACGTTCAGCGGCTCGAGCTCGAGCGTCTGCTGGTCCGGCGCAAGCTCCGGTTGAGGGGATGTGACGTGACTGGCATGCGGACGCAAATCAACGCGTTCTGCCACTGGGGACCTCCTCGGGCCGAAGCCCGTGCAGCCATCCTACCCGACTCGTTTTGTGTCGGGACAGAGGTTTCAGTGCGGCCAGATCCAGCGGAGTGGAATCCGCTTTGATCTGGTGAAGCGATCAGCCATTGACCAATGCCTGCATGGCGGGCACGTAGCGCGCGCCTGCAGCAGCATCCGGGGGAAACGTCTGCCGCAGTGTCTCAATCAGTTTCGGAGCGAGCGTGATCTCGACGGCGGCGGCATTCAACTCGAGATACTTGCGGCGCTTGGTGCCGGGGATGGGAATGATGTCCTCGCCTTGCGCCAGTACCCACGCAAGTGCAAGCTGGCTTGGGGTGAGGCTGATCTGTGCGGCGAACTGCTCCACCCTGGCAACCAATTCGAGATTGCGCGCGAAGTTTTCGCCCTGGAAGCGCGGTGTTTGCCTGCGAAAGTCGTCCGGGGCAAGGTCGTCCGGTTTTTTGAAGGCGCCGGTAAGAAAGCCGCGGCCCAGCGGGCTGTAGGCTACAAAGGCAATGCCGAGCCGCCGGCAGGTGGGTAGCAACTCTGGCTCCGGATCGCGCGTCCACAGCGAGTACTCAGTTTGCAGCGCGGTGATGGGATGGACGCGATGGGCGCGCTCGATGGTTGCCGGTGCCGCCTCCGACAGGCCCAGAAAGCGTACCTTGCCTTCTTCGACCAGCCGCGCCATTGCGCCTACGGTTTCTTCTATAGGTATCTTTGGATCGACGCGATGCTGGTAATAGAGATCGATGGTCTCGATGCCCAGCCGCCGCAGGCTGCCCTCAACAGACTTGCGCACATACGCGGGCCTGCCGTCGACACCGCGCCGCTCGGGATCAGCCGGGTCGCGTACGATGCCGAACTTGGTTGCAACTAAGAACTGGTCGCGCCGCCCCTTGAGTGCCTGTCCCACGAGTCTTTCGTTGATGTGTGGTCCGTAGGCGTCGGAAGTGTCGAGAAAGTTGATGCCCAACTCCAGCGCGCGGTCGATTGTCGCCAGCGACTCCTTGTCGTCGCGGCCCGCATAAAAATCGCTCATGCCCATGCAGCCCAGTCCGATGGCAGAGACCGACGGACCATGAGCGCCCAGCCTGCGAGTCTTCATGGATCTACCTCAAATTGTGATTGGCCTTAGCCTACGGACTCGATCGCGCAGTCAATTTCAGGCTCGCTCAGCGCGGGTTGATCAATACGAATGCGCTGCTCGATTGCCTTGTAGTTGGCGATCTTGTGCATTAGCAGTGCGTGCGCCTGCTGCAACTGAGTGATTTGCTCTGCAATGGCGGCCTGGTGGTCTTCGAGAATTTTGCGCCGCTGTTCCGATGTGGAGTCGCCCAACTCGCGGAGTTCGGCGTAGCGCTGCATTTCGCGGATGGGCATATTGGTGGCCCGCATGCAGTGCAGAAAATTGATCCATGCCTCGTCGGCATCGGAATAGCGCCGGTGTCCGTTGTGCGCGCGGCCCACGGGCTGGATCAGGCCAACGCGTTCATAGTAGCGAAGCGTGTGCGCGGTCATACCGCACCGCTCGGCCATGATTTGAATGGTGTATCCCGAGTTCTGCATAATCCCAACGTACATCTTTGAGCGCGCTCAAAGTCAAGGCGTCCGCATCTCAGCCTTGAGAGGGAACTGGAATTGGAGTGAAGGGCGTTGCGCGCGCGGGCAGAGCGACAACGGCAAGGCTTTGGATTTGCGTGCCTTAGCGTCGTGGCAAGGTCGGCCGCCTCCGCTTTATGATCGTGTGAGGACGGTGCAGGCTATGAGTGGATTGGCGGAGACGCGTGGGACAGGGCGCAGGGAGTTGTACGAAACCATGCTGGCCGTGGCGATTGAAGAAGCACGGCAGGGCCGTGCCGAAGGCGGCATTCCCATTGGCGCGGCCATCTTTACACGCGAGGGCGAACTGGTGAGTCGCGGGCACAACCGCCGTGTGCAGCAGGGCGACCCCAGCGTGCACGGCGAGACAGATGCATTTCGTCGCGCCGGACGCCAGCGCAGCTACCGCGACCTGGTAATGGTCACCACGCTTGCACCCTGCTGGTACTGCAGCGGCCTGGTGCGGCAGTTCCGCATCGGCACGGTAGTGGTGGGCGAAAGCCGCACCTTTTCAGGAGGCGCAGACTGGCTTCGTGCGAGCGGTGTGGAAGTCATCGACCTTGACAGCAGCGAGTGCCGCGAACTGCTCGAGGGCTATATCGCCGAGCATCCGGAAATCTGGAATGAGGACATCGGCGAAGAGTAGCTGCGTCTACTGTGCGAACTGGAGCGAGTATGCAGTTGCAGGATCGAGCGGTCCGTGCAGAATGCCTAGCGACTTGAGCTGATCGTAGCTGGCTTGCCAGCGCGCAGTTGTCATGTGTCCGGTCTGTCCGCCAGTCGCATCATCGCCAGTGACGAAACCGCCGTCGCGCAATGCTTTTGCGGTGTAGGCTTCCTGAGCCGGGTTCAACGCAGGATTCAGCTTGAGCAGATATTCGTTGGTGGGACCGGGATTCCTCAAGTACTCCTGCCAGCCGCGGATGCTGGCTCGCACAAACCGCCTCAAGACTCCCGCATGCTGCGTGGCGAAGTCGCGCGTGGAGAACTGCACGCGATACGGATCGTAGCCTGATGAGCTGATCGGAATCGTGCGCACATCGGCTCTGGCCTGCTTGGCGAAGAACGGCTCGCTGGTGATGAAGATTTGCTGCACGTAATTGGGGTTGGCGAGGAAGTTTGCGATTGAGAGCGTCGACGGTATCTGCTTTACCTGGTGCAGGTTGTAGCGTGAGGTCACGAACTTGAGCCACGTGGCCCCGGTTTGCGCAGCAATCGTGCGGCCTTCCAGATCTTTGAAGTCATGCACCGGCGAGCTGGCATGCACCATGATGGCCTGAGGGTCGTGCTGCATGGTCGCCGCAACGGCTACCAGCGGAAGTTCGTTGGAGTCCCACTCAAGAATCTGATCGCTTGAACCGAGCCCGATGTCTGTCTTGCCCGTAGCTACCAGCTGCGCCACACTGCCATATTGCGGCAGGGGCATTACGGTAACGTCCAGGCCTTCAGCCTTATAGAAGCCCTGCAACAGTGCTGTATAGAAGCCGCCATGCTCTGGTTGCGGATACCAGTCCAGTTGCAGCCGAACGGGTGTCAGTCCGCTGACGGCGGCGTTGTGGGCGCGGCAGCCAACTAGCGAAGACAAGGCGATGAATGCGGCGAGGGGAAGAATACGAATGGATTTCAATGCCAACCTCGGGAAGAAGCGGGACGCTCTTGCAAAAAAGTTATCATGCGTGCGCTGCCTTTCTTTGCGCGCCAAGCCGTGCAGCAAGATTCAGCAGTGCTTCGTCTTCGCCGCGAGCTGCGGCTAACTGCATACCTGCGGCAGCGCAGGGAAAGGTGACAACGGGCACACCGGCCAGGCTGAAGGGCGTGGTGTAGCGCAGCACACGGGCGCGCGTTTGGCTCTGATCTGCTCCGGCCATGAAGCGAGTCACCGGCGTTGCCGGAAGCAGCAATAACTCGTGCTCCGCGAGGAGCGCATCCATACGTGCGCGGAACTCCGCATGCCGTACGCGCAGTGTGGCGATCTCGGCGTCCGTGATGCGTGCTCCCCACTCCAGCCGCTCACGAATCAAAGGCTCGAAGCGCGCGTAGTGGCCTTCGTGAATTCGCGCCGCCTCCCATGCCTGGATAGGCGCGAAGATTTCGAACGAGTCAGTCCACCATGAGGCGTCAAAGCGTGTTTGCTTCAGTCCCAGGGCATTCAGCTCAGTTGCTGCCGAGTGTAGCGCATTCACGATGGCTGGCTCGCAATCGTGTAGAAAGCTGTCGTGAATCACGGCGAAGCGAGTCAGCGGCGTGTGCGGTTCTGGATGCGGCGGTGCAAAGGGAACTGCCAGCAGAGGCGCGTCTTCCAGATCGCGAAACAGCCACCCCATGGTGTCGAACGACTGCGCAAGGTGCCCAGCGCCGCGCCAGTCGCCGCGCCCGATGGTTGCTCGATAGCCGACCAGCCTGCATAGCGATGCGGGTGCGCGCACCGAGCCGCCGGTGTCCGTGCCGATTGCAGTAACGGCGGAGCCCTCTAGCACGCTGGCCGCGGCACCGCTCGACGAACCGCCGGTCAGCGAGCTGGCGTCGCCCGGTTGCAGGCAGTCGCCGAACTCCGGGTTTTCGCCCGTGATGCCATAAGCCAGCGGGTGTAAATGCGTTTTGCCCGTGATCACTGCGCCGGCCGCTCTCAGCTGTTGCACCAGCCATGAGTCTTCGCTCGCGGTTCCGTTGAGGTCCCGATAGAACTGCACGCCGCAACTGGTGGGCGCATCTGCGAGGTCAAAGCAGTCCTTCACGGAGACTGGTACGCCCCATAGTGCTTCGCGGCCGTCGCCGAAGGCGCCACCCTCGCCGCGCGGCATCGTCTCCGCATGCGCTGCTTCCGCCAGCGTCCACACCGGGTCGCGCCACAGGTAGGTGTTGCGGCTGGCGTTTCCATTGGCCCGCCCCAGCGCTTCCGTCGCAAGCCCGGAAGGCCGGAGATGGCCTGCGGCCAATTCTCTTCGCAGCTCGCGAATGGTCCAGAAAGAGGGATGCATGTTGAGATTGTAGGATGTAGATTTCGATCCTGCTTCAATCGCATAAAGACCGCATAAGTAAACCGCACTTTGTCTCCGCGGCTCTGTGCTGGCATGCTACGTTCGGATATGGGAGTTGTTTCGACTGCCTCACCCCGCCCCATCGGAAAACAGAAAACGAAACTGAATCGGGACGCCGAGCGCATGAGTGCGCTCATAGCTTTTACGGCGCGCTCTCTGCGAACGGAGCGGCCGCGGCCTTTCGGTGCGGCCATTGTGCACACGCGCACAGGCAAGCCTCTGTTGCGCGCGCTCAACAACGTTGCGGGTGAGTCCGACCCCAGTGCGCATGCCGAGGTGCGTGCCATCCGCCGGGCGACCAAGCGGCTCAAGCAACTGTCGCTTGACGGATACACGCTTTACACCACATGCGAACCCTGCCCGATGTGCATGAGCACCGCACTGTGGGCCGGTCTCGACCGTGTGGTCTACGGCGCCACGATTGAAGATGCGAACCACCACTTCAGCCAGATCCAGATTCCAGCCACGGAGATCGCCGCGCGCAGCGACATGAACTGCATCGTGGATGGGCCATTCATGCGCGAGGAATGCTACGCGATTTTTACCCATCCCAACATGCTGCGGGCCATGCGCCGCTGGTCCACCCGTAAGCGCAAATAGAAGAAACCGGTGCGAACCGGAAAACAACAGGTCTTCCCCATGAACGCTGAACTTCTCGCAGGACTGTCTTCATTGGTTTCCGATTCGGCGCGCATTCTCACTGCGCCGTCTGTGCTGGAACGGCTCTCCCACGACTTCTATTGGTACTCTCCGGTGCTGCGTCCCAAGCTTGCGAATAAGAGCGGCGATGTGGCAGTACAGCCTTTGAACATGGATGAACTGCTTGCCGTGCTGCGCTATGCTGGCCGCCATGCGATTCCCGTTACCGTGCGCGGTGCGGGCACCGGCAACTACGGCCAGTGTGTCCCGCTCGAGGGCGGCATTGTTCTCGACCTTGCGTTGATGGACAAGCTCGAAAAGATCACCACCGATGGCGTAGCGGTTTGCCAGCCGGGACTGCGTCTTGGCGCGTTGGAAGCTGAAGCACGCAAACATGGCTGGGAACTGCGCATGTATCCTTCCACGCTGGCGAAGGCTTCCATTGGCGGCTTCCTCGCTGGCGGCTCGGGCGGCATTGGTTCGGTGACGCACGGCGGCTTGCGCGACTTCGATACGGTGCGCGCCTTCGAGGTTGTCACCATGGAAGAGGAACCACGCGTTGTGCTGCATGAAGGGCCGGCGGTGCATGAAATCCTGCATGCGTGGGGCACCAATGGTGTTCTCACACGCATATGGTTCGCGCTTGCGCCGGCGGTTGAGTGGACACAGTGTACGGTAGCCTTTGACACCTTTGATCAGGCGTTTACCTTCACCGAGTCCGTCGCTGTTAACTCCGCGTGGACCAAGCGCCTCGCAACAGTCTTTGAATGGCCAATTCCGTCGTACTTTGCGCCGATCAAACAGATGGTTCGTGCTGGCAAGTCGATGGCGTTGGTAATGATTGCAACACAGCAACTCGATGCATTGCGCGCGGCTGCCGCTGCAGCGGGTGGAGAAGCGACCTTTGCCGAATCTTACGAGGGGCCGCGCACTCAGCCCCTGCTCAGTGACTATACGTGGAACCACACCACTCTCTGGGCCATGAAGGCTGATCCGGCTTACACCTATTTGCAATGCGGTTTCTCGCCGACCGAGTGCCGCGAGCAGTTCCACTTGCTGCGCGCACGCTACGGCGAAGAGATTCTCTTCCATATTGAATTCATGAAGAACGGAGAAGGAGTGGTTACTCCCGGCGCAATTCCGGTGGTTCGCTTCACAACGGAAGAGCGGTTGAACGACATGATCGCGTACTGCCGCTCGATCGGCGTATTCGTCGCCAACCCGCATGTGAATTCGCTCGAAGATGGAGGCCGCTTCCGCGCCGACAACGTGCAACTGCTGGCCAAGCAGAAATACGACCCGCGCGGCCTTCTCAATCCTGGAAAGATGCTCAGCTTTCGTAAGGCGGTGGCCCAGTGAAGACGTGGATTCCTGATGAACGCAATTTTGCCTATCTCACCTGGAAGCAGGTGGATGCTCTGCCGCGCGAGACCACGCTGCTGGTGCTACCCACGGCTGCGATTGAGCAGCACGGGCACCATCTTCCGCTTGCTACGGATACGCTGATCAACAACCTGCTTCTGGGCAAGGCGCTTGCGAAGGTTCCAGCGGAGTTGCCAATCTTCGCTCTGCCGCCCGTGTGCTACGGCAAGAGCAATGAGCACGTCGGATTCCCCGGCACGCTTTCGGTCAGCGCGCATACGTTTCTGGCTGTCGTGCACGATCTGGGTGCGAGCATTGCTGCGAGTGGGTTCAAGAAGGTGGTGGTCTACAACACGCACGGTGGCAACACCTCGCTCGTCGACGTTCTCGCCCGCGATCTGCGCGCTGAGTTAGGCCTGCGCACTTTTTCGCTCTTCGGCTCGCCTGGTGCTGCGTTCGACGGAGTGAGTGCACAGGAGAAGACCTATGGCTTTCACGCGGGTGAAGTCGAAACTGCGTTCTTGCTGCACGGCGCGCCTGAACTGGTACATCCCGATCACTACACAGCGAACTACATTGCGCATGTGGACCAACCCGAACCGCTGAAGCCTGAGGGTTCCTCCGCCAACTTTGCGTGGCTTACCGAGGACATTGCGCCCAGCGGCGTGCTCGGTGACCCTACGGCAGCGACAGCCGAGAAGGGTGAACGTTGGAGCGAAGAGGCCAGCGCGCGCATCGCTGAGCTTCTCGTAGCCATGTACAACTTCACGTTGAAGCACGGAGCCTAACGATGGCTCTGGTCGATTGCGGCAGCGGAGTACGTTTGGAGCGGGGCATCCGATGCAGGCTCAGCGACGGCGTCACGCTCGTGTCGGATCACTATTATCCGGCAGGCGCAGGGCCTTGGCCAACGCTGCTCATGCGCCAGCCCTACGGACGCGACATCGCGTCCACCGTTGTCTATGCGCATCCTGTTTGGTTTGCGCGCCACGGTTATCACGTCGCGATTCAGGATGTACGCGGCCGAGGCGATTCGGAAGGAGAGTTCTATCCGTTTCGCGACGAGGGCCGCGATGGCGCGGAGACCATCGAGTGGCTGCGTGGGCATGCAGCATGCAATGGCCGCATCGGCATGTATGGCTTTTCCTATCAGGGAGCGACGCAGTTGCTTGCTGCCGCAGAGCAGCCGGAAGGGCTGGCATGCATCGCCCCGCACATGACCGCCGCCGACCTCTATCACGGATGGTTCTACCATCAAGGAGCGCTGCGCCTGGCCTCCAGCTTCGGCTGGGGGATCCAGATGCTGCGCGAAGATGCGCGCCGTAGGCAACTGCTCGAGGCCAGTGACAGGCTTGAGGCTGCCTGGGCAAGTATTCGCATGCAGGCGAATCACGTACCCTACGCACAGCATCCTGCCATCACAGATCCTGCTCTACCAGGTTACGTGCGCGACTGGTTTGCGCATCGCGAGGCAGGCGAGTACTGGGAAAAGCAGGACATCAGTACGCGGATCGACAGGATAGCGATTCCCGCTCTGCACATCGCAGGTTGGTTTGACACTTATCTCGAAGGCTCGATCGCTGCCTATCTCGCATTACGCGCGGGCGCGGCAACAGAGTTCGCGCGCACATATCAATATCTTCTCGCTGGGCCATGGGTACACATTCCATGGGGCGATCGCGTCGGCGAAGCCAATCTCGGCGACGCCGCGAACCTGAACACCGATGACCTTCTGCTGCGCTGGTTCGACCATTGGCTGAAGGAGACGAAGGCGTTCTCTGAAGAGCCGCGCGTTCGTTACTTTGCTCTCGGCCCGAATGAATGGCGGAGTGCGTCGGACTGGCCGGAGCCTTCCCCAGTTTCTCTCTATCTGCGCAGTACGGGGAAAGCGAATTCCCGCGATGGAGACGGGGTTCTATCGCTCGAAGCGCCTCATGTCGACGAACCACGCGATGTCTTTGTGTATGACCCGGAGGTGCCTGTGCACGCGGCGGGTGGACCGCAGGCGCTGAGCGGACCATTCGACCAGTCAGCGCTGGAGATGGGCAACAACATCCTTGTTTATACGTCGCCCGAAGCTGCGTGCGAAATGGAGTTCTTCGGGCAGCCACGCATGCGGCTCTACGCGGCAACCTCCGCGCCGCACGCTGATTTGGCCGCAAAGCTGGTGCGCGTCACAGCAGCCGGTCGCGCGGAGTTCCTCTGCATCGGGATCGCGCGAAGTTCGTGGTTGTTTCGTGAAACAGGCTATCAATCTGACGTGGTCCATGCATGGGAGTTCACGCTCGAGCCCATCGCCTTTGTGCTGGCTCCGGGTGAGCGATTGCGCCTTGAAATTGCCAGTTCAGCGTTTCCGCTGTATGACCGCAACCCGTCGACCGATGTGCCGCCGCAGCTGGCAGACAACTGGAACTGGGCGCGCTCGACGCAACAGGTGTTGCACACGCCAGATCATCCTTCAGCGTTGTACCTTCCGGTGAAAGGAGCGCCCGGATGGTAAGTGTGCCTGCCGGCGCCGTGCCGGAAGTCCATCTGAGCGGCGTAACGAAGCGCTTTCGCAACGCGGCACTGGCGCTCGAGAATGTCTCGCTCACCATTGAGCGCGGCGAGTTTGTTACGTTTCTCGGCCCGTCGGGCTGCGGCAAATCGACACTGCTGCGGCTGATTTCCGGCTTGAGTCCTGCAACGGAGGGAGAAGTCAGGGTCAACGGCATGACGCCACAGAATGCGCGCGAGTTGATGAGCTTCATCTTTCAGGACGCGACCCTGCTGCCGTGGCGCACGGTGGAGCAAAACGTTGGCCTGGGACTCGAACTTGAGTACGCAGCGCGCGCCGTTCGTCAGGAGCGCGTAGCGAAGATGCTGGATCTGGTAGGCCTGGGCCACGTAGCCGAACGTTATCCGCGCCAACTCTCCGGCGGCATGAAGATGCGCGTTTCCATTGCCCGTGCACTTGTGAGCCGTCCGCGCATTCTGCTACTGGATGAACCTTTTGCCGCGCTCGACGAAATGACGCGGGATCGAATGAATGAGGAGCTTCTTCGTCTCTATGCAGAACAGAGGTGGACGGTCTTGTTCGTTACACATTCCGTCGCTGAGGCGGTTTTTCTCTCATCGCGCATCGTCATCCTTGCGCCGCACCCGGGCCGCGTAGCGCATGATATTTGCGTCGATCTGCCCTGGCCACGCACCGCTGAAACGCGCGAGTCGGCTGCGTTTGAAAACATGGTCACGCAGGCATCGCGCCTGCTGCGCGGGGTGTACCAGGCATGAAGAAGAGGACCTGGCTCATCGCCAACAGCATAATCGTATTCACGGCACTGCTCGTGATCTGGGATCGCATAGTTGTTCTCTCGCACCTGCCGTCCTATATCCTGCCAGGGCCGCTCGCAGTTGCCGCTGCTTTGCGCGAGCGCTATCCATCGTTACTCAATTCGTTGTGGATCACCACGATTGAGGCACTGGGCGGCCTGCTGGCAAGCATTGTTGTGGGTGTTGTCGTCGCAATGATCTTTGCGCAGTGGCGATGGCTGCGGCAACTGGTCTACCCGTACACGATTCTGCTGCAGACGGTTCCCATTGTGGCCATTGCTCCGCTGATCATCAACTGGGTGGGCGCCGGTATTCTGGCCGTCGTTGTGGTCACCTTCATCATTTGCCTGGCACCGGTGATCGCAAACGCCACGCAAGGGCTCATCAGCGTGGATGAGAATCTTATCCATCTTTTCGTCATGCACAACGCCAAGCCATCGCAGCTTTTATTCAAGCTGCGTTTGCCGAATGCGCTTCCCAATCTATTTACTGGCATCCGGATCGCGGCAGGCATCAGCGTTATCGGTGGGCTCACTGGCGAACTGTTTGCCGGGTCTACGCGCGTGGGCGAGGGCGGCCTGGGCTATGCCATCATCTACGCGAGCAACCAGATGGAAACCAGTTACCTGTTCGCGCTGGTGTTTGCCGCCACGGTGCTGGGTTTCAGTTTCTTTTTTGTCGTGATGTTCTTCGAGTGGCTGTTCCTGCATAACTGGCACGAGTCGAAGAGAACAGAAGCATCGGAATAGGAGGAGCAGGAAGAATGTTGCGCATGGAATCAGACAGCGGGTGGTGGCTCATTCGACACCCCGATCACGCAGAGCTGGCCGGGGCGTTTGCCGCCGCCTGGGGCAACGCGCAGTTTCGCAAACCAGAGCCGCGTGCACGCGTATTGCACGGAATCGCCCGCCATGACGACGGGTGGGCAGCGCGCGATGGGCATCCATCGATCACGCGGCAGGGGAAGCCGTCGGCCTTCTCGATCGAGTTGGTGGGCAAGTACTCCGCATTTGAAGAAATCGATCTTGAGGAGTATCTCGCCGTTCGCGACCGTGCGGTACGCATGATTGCTGAGGACGACCCTTATGCAGGGCTGCTGATCGCCATGCACACCTATAACCTGCTCACGGCTCATGCTGATCGTTCCGCCATCGCACCGGAAGGGCTTTTGCTTCTTGATGCATTTCTCGAGCGGCAGCGTGATTATCAGGAAGAACTTCGCGCACGGATTGAAGCGGACCCTTCTCTGGAGCCGGATGCGAAAGCCGGGCAGATGATCCTTGAACACTTTCGGCTGTTGCAGGCATGCGACAACCTTTCTCTGCTTACCTGTGTGGCATTCGATGCACCGGCGCACCTGCTGCACCCGCTTCCATTGAATGACGGCGGTGCGGTGGAAGTGAAGGTGGAGCCGCTCGGGCCGCGCCATTTCCGCCTGGCACCGTGGCCTTTTGCAGAGCCTGAGTTGCAGTTCAGCTTTCCCGCGCGCCATGTCACAGGCACGCTCTTTGACTGTTCCGCGCAGCTGGAGTCTGCATTTGCTGTCGCTCCCACGGAGCAGCTTACCGTTACACTCAGCGAATAATAGTGCGCGTCTCGGCGCGCATCCAGGGCTCGAACGCATGTGCGCAATGAAGAAGGGCGGCTCCCACGGGAGCCGCCCTTCGGTTGTGCCTGCGTTACGCTGCCTAGAAGTCTAGGCGAAGC
>WSSedB1CaDRAFT_10000396_pt1 | contig 19721 bp, 12 predicted proteins | sample WetSurSB1Cattail_FD_9460 | JGI IMG/M metagenome (IMG submission 9460)
TTTTGCAGCCAGATCCTTAATTATGGTAAATATCATTGCCCTTGTAAGGTGGCTGCCCCGGCGGTTCAGAAAAAGAACATTCTGATCCCTGATCACAGGAAGTCTGTTTCTGTCTTGTTTATAAATACCAATCTCTTTAAGCGCCTTACCACTTATTGGTACCAGTCTCTGTTTGTTACCTTTTCCTGTTACAATAACAAATTCTTCGGCAATATGAATGTCTGTCAGACGAAGGTTGACCAGTTCAGATACCCTTAACCCGCATCCGTACAGTGTTTCAATAATTGCTTTATTCCTGTGGCCTTCCGGTTTACTCAGGTCAATAGCGTCTACTATCATGTCAATCTCTTTTATCGACAATACTTCGGGAAGCTTGAGCCCGATTTTAGGCGATTCTATGAGAGATGCAGGGTTTTCTTCTATTTCCCCTTCTATCAGAAGAAATCTGAAGAAGGCTCTGATGCCTGAAAGCACCCTGGATTGGGTACGGGTATTAGTATTGTTCTCACCATACCAGGCCAGGAAATCTTTGAGGTCAGCATACAATACACCAGAAGGTGAAATGTCTTTCCCGTTGTCAATAAAATATTTTTCCAGCTTGAGTATATCACTGGTATATGCTTCAATACTATTATCCGACAGTGATTTCTCAAGCCTTAGGTAGGTCTCAAAATTTCTAAAAGATTGTTTCCAGGTGAGACTCATATGAATATTTATGACATGCCTTTTATATGATAAAAGTAATTAAAAGAATTATGCTGCCAAGTTGTTATAAAACATATTAAATTTACCTGCGGTTGTTAATTCCGGACATAAGCAAAAATCAGTGAAGAAAGCCGGAAAAAGAAAAATGTCGTTACACATGAATTTTTTAACTAATTTTACTTTAAATTATAAAAATCTGCACTGATTAAAACTTTGTGACACTTTGTGACATAATTTTTGTCGTTTCGTGTGGTAAAACCTTGATATCTGACCATTAAGGGTCACAAATGAGAACTCAATGTAACATAAAAAAACTGATAATATTATATTTTCACATGCAAATTGAAATTATTAACGGTCCCAATCTGAATCTACTGGGTAAGCGGGAACCTGAAAAGTACGGGCATTCTTCTTTTGATGATTATCTTGTGATTCTTAAATCGCTTTATCCGGGTGTCATCTTCAATTATTACCAGTCAAACACCGAAGGGGATATAATTAATGAAATTCAGAGAACAGGCTTTTCATACGATGGAATAATACTGAATGCCGGAGGATACACACACACTTCGGTTTCAATTACTGATGCAATAGCTGCAATAAGTTCTCCGGTTATTGAGGTTCATATTACAAATATATCTGCCAGAGAGGAATACCGGCACACCAGTCTCATAGGAAAAAATTGTTTTGGCAGTATATCGGGTTTCGGTCTGGATAGTTACAGACTGGCTGTTGAAGCGCTTATTGAAATATCAAATTCAAAGAAAAGATAATTTATGGATGCTAAAAGGACTAAGATTGTAGCCACCATTTCGGATAAAAACTGTGAGCCTGGTTTTATTAAAGAGCTGTATGATGCCGGTATGAATGTTATACGAATAAATTCGGCTCATCTGGATACAGAAGGAGCCCTTCGTATAATCAAAAATACACGGGAGGTATCGGATAAGATCGCAATTCTTATTGACACGAAGGGTCCGGAGATTCGCACAACTATCTGTGATACACCCATTCCTCTTAAAAAGGGTTCTACCATTAATATTACAGGTGATCCGACAAAAAAAAGTTCTCCTGACGGAATATTTGTTACATACGAGGCTTTTTCATCTGATATTCCTCTTGGATCGCTTATACTGATGGACGACGGGGAGCTGGAATTTAGGGTTCAGAGCAAACATGGGAATACACTGGAATGCATGTTAGAAAATGACGGGATACTGGGATCAAGAAAAAGTGTAAACATTCCAAGCGTTAAAATTATGCTTCCGTCACTGACTGATAAGGACAGGTCTTTTATTGAGCTGGCAGCAAAAAATAATGTTGATTTTATTGCTCATTCATTTGTAAGATCTAAACAGGATGTACTTGATGTTCAGTCTGTTCTTGATTCTTTTGATAGTAAAATCAAGATCATAGCCAAAATCGAAAATCAGGACGGTGTTGACAATATAGACGATATTCTGGAGAATGTTTATGGAATCATGGTTGCACGGGGAGATCTTGGTATTGAGATACCTTACGAACAAATTCCCGGTATCCAGAAGATGATCATAACAAAATGTATAATAACCAGGAAACCGGTTATTGTAGCTACACAAATGCTCCATTCGATGATAACTAATCCCCGTCCAACAAGGGCAGAAGTAAGTGATATAGCGAGTGCAATATATTCCCAAACAGATGCAATAATGCTCAGCGGTGAAACAGCAAATGGAAAATATCCCGTTGAATCTGTGAAAACAATGACTAAAGTGGCTCTTGAGGTTGAGAAGAATAAGGAAAAATTTATGAATATTCCATACCTTAATGTAACCGGGGAAATATCGGCGTACCTTGCAAAGGTTGCGGTTAAAACGGCTTTCAGGATTGGAGCCAGAGGAATTATTGCCGATACTGTGGGAGGAAGGACCATCAGGGATATGGCGTCATACAGGGGTATTAAGCTGATTCTGGCACAATGTTATTCTGAAAGTACCATGAGAGAACTGGCGCTTTCATATGGTGTTTATGCAAGTCTTCAGGTTAAGAAAAAATCGGTTGATGAGTTTATTCACATCGCCCTTAAAGACCTTACCAAAACACATAATCTTCACAGTGATGATATAGTGGTTGTTCTTGCCGGAAACTTTTCGGGAGGCACAGGATTCTCATTTATTGAGGTCGGATCGGTTCAGTACCTTAAAGACCGTGTGAGTATTAAAGATTAATCGAAAATTGGTCTGATTTTTGATGATTATTTATAACCTAAAATTGAAAAATAATGTTGAGGACATTTTTCGCAAAGTGTTTTTCCCTTCATCCGGTACAAGTTACACTATTCAGATTTAAATATGGCAGAGTCAGAGGTTAAGGTTTAGATTAAGATTGAGGATTTTGCAGAAGGAGTTACGATAATTTCAGATATGACAGAACAATCAATTAAAATAAAATAGTCAGGGACGTGAAAAGTATCATTGAAAAGAGATTTTTTTTACTGGTATTGTTATCATTTGGTTTTGCCAGTGCAAATGCTACCCATAACAGGGCGGGGGAGATCACCTATAGGCAATTGTCAGACCTCACTTATGAGATCACTATAACTACTTTTACTTATACACTAAGCCTTGCCGACAGACCCACACTTAATGTTGAATGGGGTGACAATACAACGTCAATAGCCTACAGAGTACCACCAAATCTGATTTACCCAAATTATTACAGGAGGAATATTTATATAGTAAATCATACTTATCCCGGACCCGGAATATACAAGATTATCGTGCAGGATCCCAACAGAAATCTGGGTGTTAAAAATATTCCTAATTCAGTAAATGTGATCTTTTCTATTTCAACGATACTTACCGTGAATCCGGCCATGGGTCGCGATAATTCCCCTGTATTGCTCAATCCTCCGTACGATAAAGCAGCTTATCATTATTTATTTATTCATAATCCGGCAGCATATGATCCTGACGGCGATAGTCTGTCCTATAACCTCACAGTCTGTACACGCGAAGATGCAAGACCTATTATAGGTTATACATTACCTCCGGCAACCAATTCAATCAGAGTAGATTCCATAAGTGGTGATCTTATCTGGGATGCTCCGGCTGATACAGGGAAGTTTAATGTAGCTATGGATATAAATGAATGGCGAAACGGGAAAAAGATCGGAATTATCGAGCGCGATATGCAGATAGAGGTTTTTAATACAAAAAATAAACCACCTGTAAACGGGCCTCTCAGGGATTATTGTGTTGAAGCCGGCGATAGCATCGATTTTCTGTTTACGGCGACTGATCCTGATAATGATTTTTTAACACTCACTTCAACTTCAGGTGTCTTTACTTTTGATCCATGCAAAGCCAGTTTTACAAAAGTTGATTCAGTTGCAGGATCTGCCTCCTCCAGATTCAGATGGAAAACCTGTTATGAGGCGGTGAGAAAACAACCTTATAATGTGATTTTTAAATCTGATGACTCCAATGCCGATGTCAGGCTCTCGGATATTGATAACATAAATATCAGAATACTTGGTCCTGCACCTCATCTTATTAATGCGGTACCTGTCGGTAAAGCTATCAGGTTAACCTGGTTGGGATACGTTACTAATATAATAACCGGATTCAATATCTACAGAAGGGAAGGAGCCTCCACATTCAAACCCGATTCATGTACAGCTGGTATTCCTTCCTCAACAGGTTTTGTTAAGCTGGGGTTTATTGACGGCAGTTCCACAACCTCATATTCAGATAATGATAATGGCCAGGGCTTGCAGTTCGGGAAAGAATATACATACAGAATTGTTGCTGTCTTTCCTAACGGAACCGAAAGTAAATCTTCAAATGAGATAACATCAACTTTAGTATCGGGAGTTCCGGTAATTAAAAATGTAAGCGTAAGGAATACTGATGCGACTAATGGATCAATCTTCCTCTCATGGAAAAAGCCTCAAAAACTCGATACTATTCCTGCAACAGGTCCATATGAATATCTTATTTCCAGGGCAACAGGGGTTGGTGGTACTGATTTTCAGCAGATTTCATCAATACAGACGGCCGATCTTAATGACACTGTCTATATCGACACACTGTTAAATACTTCTACAACCGGCTATATTTACAGGATCGATTTATATAATAATGCCACAGGCAACAGATTTCTTATTGGTGACCCGGCATATGCTTCATCCGTTTTTCTCGCTATTGCTCCGGGCGACAAGAAAGCACGTTTTACAATAAACAGGAACGTTCCATGGATAAATACGGAATATGATTTCTTCAGATTAAATGAAGCAACTAATGTATATGATTCAGTAGGCACCACAAACCAGCTTACTTTTATCGATTATGGACTCGAGAATGGCAGGCAATATTGCTATATGGTCAGATCAGTAGGAGGTTACCTTGGTGCCAATATGCCAACGAACCTGATAAATTTTTCAGAGAAGATATGCACTACTCCTGTAGACAATGAACCTCCATGCCCACCTGTTCTGAATGTAGTAAGTAAGTGTGACAGCCTCTACAATACTCTCACCTGGGAAATTACCGACCCTGTTTGTTTTAAAGATGTCGCAGGTTATAAGATTTATGCTAAAATGATATCGGAGGAAAATCTTGCCCTGCTTACCACCATCAACGATAAAAATGTTTTTACTTACAGGCATTTTCCAGGGCAGGCTATTTCCGGATGTTATGCGGTTTCAGCATTTGATTCAGTTGGAAACGAAAGTGAAAAATCTTTGATGATTTGTGTTGATTCCTGCAACTTTTATGAGATCCCAAATGTTTTTACGCCGAACGGTGATAATATTAATGACCGGCTGTTAGCTAAAACTTCGGGACTGGTAGAAAAAATTGATTTCAGACTTTTTAACCGGGATGGAATGTTGATATTCAAAACAGAAAATCCATCTATAGACTGGGATGGTACTTATAAAGGGAAAATTGTTTCCCCCGGGGTATATTTCTATCAGTGCGATGTTTATGAAAACCTTATTTCGGGTCCTGAAGTATTACATAAGACAGGATTCGTACATGTAATTACAGAATTAAATTCAAAGGTTAATAATCAGACTACAAAGTGATTTGGAATTAATTATACGATGAAGAAGATTATAATTCTGTTTTGGATTTTGTTTGGTGCCTGTACCATGAATGGTCAGCAGACCGTTGATAATATTTTGAAGGCCAGGGCGCTTACTGAGGCAGGGAAACCCGATCAGGCACTACTTTTGCTTGATAAAGCAATTTCTGAAACAAAAGAAAGCAGGCTCTTTACTGAAAGAGCAGAGGCACACATATTAGAAAAAGACTATTCAGCCGCTATCAACGATTTTAACGAAGCTGATAAATTAACTCCATCCTCGGGTGAATACGGACTTTCGAGAATTTATGCATTGAAAGGTGATGCAGCTACCTCTCTTTATCATCTTGAAATAAATCTAAATTCTCCGTTTAAAAAAAGTGAGAAGGAGATTATGCTCGATGCGGCATTCAATACAATTGATAACAGCCAGGAGTGGCGTCAGTTCTGGAAAAAGGAATGGTACACCTTGACGGAGAAGAGTATATCAGAGATACAATATTATATCGCCGCAGGTAAAATAGATGAATCAAAAGACGTCCTTTCCGAACTTAAAAAAAGTTACGATAGCAATTCTGACATCATTTATGCTGAAGCGCTGATTAATCTTGCAACAGGAAAATACTCTGATGTAATTAAGGCAATGTCTGATCTGAATACTGTAAACCCCGGGAACGAGAAGTATCTGAGAGTTCTGGCAAAAGCTCAGTACGCTGCGTCTGATCCTGTTGGTGCATCATCGACTTATTCACAACTTATTAATTCCGGAATAGCTGATGCAGGGTTGTTGATTCTGAGAGCCGATTGTTATAATAAAACCGGAGAATTTGATAAAGCTTTGGCCGATATCAACAAATATCTTGAATTTTACCCTGAAAACAGTGCAGCTATTAGTCTGGCCGGGAAAGTCGAAACTAAATCGGGTGATAACCTGAAAGCAATTGAATACTTTTCAAAGAATCTGAAACTACATCCAAACGATCCTGAATGCTATATTGACAGGGCAAATTCTTATTTTGTTTCAAAATCGTGGAACTTAGCTGTTGATGATTATAGTATGTCGCTCGATCTTCAGCCATCTAATTCGGATGTCTGGCTTAATATGGGTATAGCTTTGCTTAATACAGGAAAGGTGGAAGATGCATGTCACGATTTCAGGACAGCATATAGTCTTGGAAATAAGCGTGTTGTTGATTATATCAGCAAAAACTGTATTAAATAGCTTGAATTCACTCTTCGTATTTTTTGGCTGTCTGAAAAGTTGAAATCCATTGACCATACAACTCAACCAGCCAGGTGTGGGTCACGATGGTTTCTCACAAAACAAAGAGGCTTTTTTCTCACATCAGTGGAAGAGCCGGTTATCTGATATGTTTCAGTATTCTTTCGAACAGGTCGTGAGGTTTAAAAGGCTTGAGGACGTAATCATTTATTTTCAGATCCTCAATCTTATCGTGGCTTTCTGACATAATTGCAGCCGTAAGAGCAACAATGGGGATGTCTCTGATGAGTGGATTGTCGGATTTCCGTATGATGCGGGTAGCTTCAATGCCATCCATTACCGGCATATGTAAATCCATCAATATCAAATCGAAATCATTTTTTTCAAGCAGATCGAGAGCTATCTGACCATTTTCTGCGTGTGTGACAGTTATTCCCCAGCCAATCAGGAATTTATTGGCTACAAAAAAGTTTATCTTATTATCCTCAGCCAGAAGTATTTTTTTCCCTTCCAGTCCCAGATAACTCTCAGGTACCTCTATTGTCGGAGAGTGCATTTCCTTTTCTGATATACCGAAAGAGATGACGAACCTGAATGTGGATCCCTTATCAGGTTCACTATCAATGGTAATTGTACCGCCCTGTAATTCAATTAATTTTTTACAAATAGCCAGACCAAGGCCAGTGCCGCCGAAATGGCGTGTTGTATCAGGTGAGGCTTGAGTAAAGCTGTCAAAGACCATGGATTGTTTATCTTTTGGAATACCTATACCAGTGTCAGTTACAGTGAATTCAATCTTTGACTGATTAGTTGTTCGGTTTAATTCTTTCACCAGTACCTGTATACTGCCGTGAATTGTGAATTTCAATGCATTCGACAGCAGGTTTGAAAGTATCTGATTAAGTCTAATCGGGTCACCAATAACATCAGAGGGCAGATCATTTGCTTTCTTTATATCGAAACCCAGATTCTTTGCTTTTGACCTGTATGAATATGATCTCATAATCTCATCGAGAAAGTCGCTGAGATTGAATTGTGTCTGTTCGAAAACTATTTTCCCTGATTCCATTTTATTGTAATCGAGGACATCATTTACAAGTGTAAGAAGGTGATTTCCAGAGAACTTCAGGGCTTTGATATATTCCATCTGATCTTCACGTGGACCACCCTGAAGAAGAAGATTGGTTATACCGATTACTTCATTAAGCGGAGTTCTGATTTCATGGCTCATGGTTGACATGAACTGTTGCTTTGATTGTGCTGCATCCTCAGCTTTGCGGCGTGCCATGATTATGTTATCGAGCATCATTCTTCGCTGAAGGGCAATGGCGATTTGATTGGCGATAAAATCCATTATATACAGATCATCCTGAGAGAACTTGTCTTCATTGTAATAATCCTGAAGACACATTACACCAATAGTATCACTTTCCACTTTCAAGGGAACGCCCATCCAGACTTTACAGGGAGTTCCTACAAGATCAATATCTCCCGATTCATCAAGAAGTTTCAGATCTTTCTGTTTGAGAAGAACTGATTTGTTGTTTTTTATTACCCATCCGGTTATTGTCTTTTTTGTGGGTATTTCATAAAAGTTGTCTTTTTCGTCGGTAAAAAACGGAAGAGATAAAGTTTCGGAAGCCTTATCGTAAAGTGCTATAAAGAAATTGTTTGTGTCCCATATTTTACTTAGTTCCAGAACAATGATTGGATATATCTCCTTGATGTCGTACTGTTTGAGAGCGGCAGTAGATATGTTAAATAAAATCTCCTGAAGAAGCTGATTCTTTCTCTCAATTGTTATATCCCTGTAGATGCCGAGATTGGCAACAATTTCGTTATTAATGACTATTGCTGTGGCAACAAGTATTACATGAATATTATTACCATTTTTATCTTTTCTTATCGTTTGTCTTACCTCCTTGCGGTTGAGTGATGCCAGGTTGTCAATTCTGACCGCTTCTTCTTTAAATTCATCAGGTACCACAAGATCATTTATATTCTTGTTTACGGCTTCCTCTAATGAATAGCCAAACAGGTTAGTGAATTCGCGGTTTACCATCGAAACTATACCCGAAGGGCTGGTAATTACAATAGCTACAGGAGTGGAATTATACAGATGTTCAAGGAATGCTTTTTCCCTGATAATCTGATTCTCATACTCTTTTTGTTTACTGATATCAGTTACAACACCTCTGTATCCGATAATTTCATCTTCAAAAAACAGTGCAAAAGAATGTGTAACAATCGGAACCGGACTTCCATCCTTTTTTTTGCCAAAATATTCATTACTTGATATTTGATCAGGAGAAGTAAGGGCTTTCAGATTTTTTTTCATTTCCTCACAACTTTCAGGAAATATATCTGAGATGTAAAGACCTGATTCGATGTCCTCTTTAGTATAGCCGAAAAAAGTAAGTCCCTGTTTGTTGGCATACATTATCTTCCCTTCGAGATTTAACTCATATACCATTTCAGGAAGAAAGTCCGCAAATTTTTCAAATACTACTCCCTGCTTATTTTGAATTTCTTTGATTCTCTGGTGACTACCGGGTTCCCATGTAATAATAAAATTTCCTGAAGTGAGAAGTGATCCCAGATAATATCCCTGTGAATCATCGCCATTTGGTGAAGCTTCAATCTTCTGTGAATTGCCTGTCAGCTGCAGGTGCCTGAGAAGTTCTATCAGCCTGGTTCGTTTAGAAAATGGAGTTTCCTCAATATATTTTCCGATTACCTCGCTCTTTTTTAAAAGTTCTCTCTCTTCTACCTGTTTGTTTATATTAATAACATATATCCTGTTATCGTCGTCAATACTGAAGAGGGCGAGATAAGTGCTGATTGTTTCAATAATCTCTTCAAGTAAGTTACCTCTGCTATTATTTAAATTCCCGTCTTTTGGTGTTTTTATCTCTGCAAAGATTGTAAGCAGATATACTTCATTAGCAAGTTGTACCGTATGTGCAGAAAAGAGAAAAGGTTTTTCTTCACCTGTTTTTGTTTTAAGTGTAACAGGATAGTCTCTTATGCTCTTCAGTTTGGAAAGAAGCTTAATATACTTATTACTGGCTTCAATTTCCGCAAATATCTGAATATCATCAGAAGTGTTACCTATAATTTCTTCTTTTGAATAGCCCAGTACTTTACAAAATGTCTCGTTTACATCTACATACTGTCCGGTCTCCAGGTTATTGATCGCCATCAGACAGTTGGCTGACTGATACGCTCTGAAGACCATCTCCTTTGCTATTCCCGATTTTTCAGGGTTTTTTGAACGTATCAGTGCGAGTTCCTTCTCCAGTCTTTTATTCGTTTCCAGCAACTCAAAATAATTCTCTTTATCATCCATCTACACGGTCATTTGTATTACTTCTTAAAAATAACAATTATTGAATTAATTTCCCCTTTCATCTGGTATTTTCCGTAAAATGCCTGTTTCTTAATTTCTTCGGGTGAATGAAAGTCGTTTTCTGTTTTTTCTAAGCATAATCAATTTCTAATTATTCTTCTTTTTTTTGTAGTAAATGCAGAAATCAGTCAGTCCGCATGTACTGCACAAAGGTTTCCTGGCCTTGCAGACATATCTCCCATGAAGGATAAGCCAGTGATGTGCTTCATGTAAAAGTTCCGGCGGAATATGCCGGGTTAGCTGAAGTTCAACACTCAAAGGTGTTTTTGCATTTTTAACAAGTCCAATCCTGTGTGAAACTCTGAAAACATGAGTATCAACAGCCAGAACCGGTTTCCTGAATATCACTGAAGCTACAACATTAGCGCTTTTTCTTCCGACTCCCGGCAACCGCTGCAACAGTTCAGGCTCAGAGGGTATGGTTCCTCCAAATTCAGATACCAGCATCCTCGACATGGATAAAAGATGTTTTGCCTTATTATTAGGATAGCTACAGGTTTTTATATACTCATATATGTCTTGTTGTTCAGCTTTGGACATTGACTCAGCATCAGGATATTTCTGAAGCAGGGGGGGAGTTATGATATTGACTCTCTTATCGGTACACTGGGCAGAGAGAATAACTGCCACAAGTAATTCGAAAGGATTACTGTAAGTCAATTCAGTTTCTGCTATTGGGAAGGCTATTTGAAAATATTGTATTGTACGCTTAAATCGTTCCTCAATCGTCATAGGGTTGAATTTAATAGTGCAGGTAAGGTAACACTTTTTATCTTTGCACAATATTGATTATTTATGATTAGTTATCTTCAGGCAGATGGTATTGCAAGACGGATCGGAGACAATCTTCTGTTCGACAATATAAATTTTAATATCAATAAGGATGATAAAGTAGCCCTGATAGCCGTAAACGGTGCCGGGAAATCCTCATTGCTTGATATCCTTTCAGGAAGGGAAAATCCTGACAGCGGAGCATTAAGTATTAAGCGCGATTTAAAAATATCATATCTGCAACAGTCTCCTGTTCTGAATGATTCGAACAAAATACTCGATGAACTTTTTTGCACCGATAGCGAACTGGTAAGAGTAATACGGGAGTACGAGGAATGTGTTCTGACAGGGACACCTGAAATGCTTCAGCATTCAATCCAGAGGATGGACGATCATAAAGCATGGGACTATGAGGTTGCTGTTAGACAGATACTCTTCAGACTAAAACTTACAGATCTGAATGCTGTAATCGGTACTCTTTCGGGCGGACAAAAGAAAAGAGTAGCGCTTGCAAAAATACTTGTGGAAGATGCTGATCTTCTTATTCTTGATGAACCGACTAACCATCTTGACCTGGATATGATCGAATGGCTGGAGGAATATCTTATGAAATCGAGGAAGACGCTTTTGATGGTGACGCACGACAGATATTTTCTCGACAGGGTATGTACGGTGATCCTCGAACTTGCGGATAACGAAATTTACAGATATGAAGGGAATTATGAATATTTCCTCGAAAAAAAACAAAACCGCGAGTATTCTGCAAAGATGAATACTGAAAAAGCAAAAAACCTTTTAAAAACAGAACTTGAATGGATGAGGCGCATGCCAAAAGCAAGACGGCATAAAGCTAAATCGAGGATTGAGTCTTTTTATGATCTCAAGGAAAAAGCCGCCAACAGACCCGACGAAAAGGGCATAAATATAAATGTGAATATCTCAAGAATGGGTAGCAAGATCCTTGAGATAAAAAATGTAAATAAATCATATGGGGATAAAATTATACTTAAAGACTTTACCTACCTCTTCAACAGATTTGAAAAGGCTGGTCTGATTGGCAGAAATGGAACAGGAAAAACAACCCTGCTGAACATAATAGCAGGTCTTACCTTGCCGGATTCAGGTATTGTCGAACGGGGAGAGACAATTGTTTTCGGATATTACAGACAACAGGGTATTGAATTTGACGATGATATGACTGTAATTGATGCTGTGAAAAATATCGCTGAAAAAGTAGTGATCAGCGATGGAAACGTATTGTCTATTACACAATTCATGAACTATTTCCTGTTCCCTCCTGAAAAGCAATATACTTTAATCCGGAAATTATCGGGAGGAGAGAAGCGACGTCTTTACCTTCTGACGGTTCTCATGAAAAACCCTAATTTTCTGATACTTGATGAACCGACAAATGATCTTGATATCCTTACATTGAACATTCTTGAGGAGTATCTTGCAGGTTTCAAAGGCTGCGTAATTGTTGTATCGCACGACAGATACTTTATGGATAAAGTTGTTGATCATATCTTTGAATACAAGGGAGATGGGGTAATAAAAGATTTCCCCGGAAATTACACTCAGCTCAGGGAAAAACAAAAGGAGAATGAAAAACAGCTGGTTGTAGTCCGGCCTTCAAAAAATACCGGTAGTGAAGAATCGAAGGAAATCACTGCTAAAAAAGAGAAGAAGCATGGTCTTACTTTCAACGAAAAGAGGGAATTTGAAATTCTTTCAGCTGAAATTGAGAAACTCGAATCAGAAAAAAAGGATATTGAATACGAGCTGAGCCATGGAGTTCTGGGAAATGAGGAGCTGATATCAAAAAGTCAAAGGCATGGCGAAATAGTGAAGCTACTGGATGAAAAGGAGTTAAGATGGCTGGAATTAAGTGAAAAATGATTTCACCGACTCAAATTTTTCCAAAATGCTTTAGAATCAGACCGGATTTTTTAACTTTAACAATCAATAAGTTACAATATTGGAAAAAATAACGATAAATACACCCGGGTACACATCGGATATTTTGGTTGGTGAGAAATGGGAAACTGTATCTGAGTTACTCCCTCAAGAAGATACAATTATCATTACCGATCATAATGTAAAAAAAATATATGGTGGTCTTTTCCCTGAAGCTCCTGTACTATCTCTTGCTCCCGGTGAAGGAAGCAAAAAAATTGAGATAGTTGAAGATCTTGCCCGACAGCTGCTAGATGCAGGAATAGATCGGGCAGGTTTTGTTCTGGCAATAGGAGGAGGTGTGGTTTGCGATGTTGCCGGATTTCTGGCATCAATATATATGCGTGGTATCAGGTGCGGATATGTTGCTTCCACCTTGTTAGCACAGGTCGACGCGAGTACCGGAGGTAAAAATGGAGTTAATCTGCGCGATACCAAGAATATGTTGGGTACTATACGCCAGCCGGAGTTTGTAATCTGTGATCCTGCTATATTACTGACACTTCCTGAACAGGAATATTTATCGGGTCTGGCTGAGCTTATTAAAACAGCTATAATAGGCGATAAAGAATTATTTGAGATTATTGAAAGCAGTTTTGATAAAATTGAAGCAAGAGATTCTGACTTGCTAACCACCCTTGTGGCTAAGTCGGTGAAATTCAAAGGAATGGTGGTATCACGAGATGAAAAGGAGATAGGGTTAAGGCGTATTCTTAATTTTGGACATACTTTCGGGCATGCTGTAGAATTGCAGAAAGGTATTAAACATGGTTTTGCTGTAGCATCAGGAATGGTCCTGGCTGCTGAATTTTCGTTTGAGAAAGGATACATAAGTATTGAAGAAAAGACCAGGATGATTGATCTTCTGAAAAGATTTAAACTCGCAACCAGATTTGATTTGACTGATGAACAGATGAAAGACCTTGTATTTCACGATAAAAAGAAGACTGGTACAGATATCCATTTTGTTTTTACACACGGCATTGGGAAAGCAACAGTTGAGAAAATTCCTGTTGATGAAGCGCTGTTTTTTTATAATAAATTCAGAGATAAATAACAGAATTATGAATTCTTTCGGAATTGTTTTCAGGGTAACACTTTTTGGTGAATCACATGGTCCTGCAATTGGTGTAATTATAGACGGTTGTCCTCCGGGCATAGGTGTTAAATCCGACGATTTTATGACTGACCTTAAGAGGCGGCAGAGCGGAAGTATCGGAACTACAAAACGCAAAGAGCCGGACCTTCCTGAAATTCTCAGTGGTGTTTTTAACGGAGTAACGACGGGTGCTCCTGTAACTCTAATCACACGTAACAGTGATAAAATTTCTTCTGACTATGATGAATTTAAAGCTGTTCCACGGCCCGGTCATGCAGATTTTGTATCACAGGTAAAACATTCGGGATTTTCAGATATGCGTGGGAGTGGACATTTTTCTGGAAGGATAACCTGGGGACTAGTTGCTGCTGGTGTTATCGCAAAAAAAATTGCCGGATTGGCTGATATTAGCGCTAAACTTATCTCGGCAGGAGGTTCTGAAGATATAGAAAAAGCAATTGATGAGGCAATTGCGTTAAATGATACTATCGGTGGTATTATTGAATGCAAGATAAATAATCCGCCAATGGCGATTGGAGAGCCATTTTTTTACTCCTTTGAATCGGCAGTGAGCCATCTGATATTTTCTATTCCGGCAATCAAGGGAATTGAATTTGGTTCCGGTTTTGCTTCGGCTGCTATGAAAGGTTCTGAACATAATGATCCCTTTATAAACAGTCATGGGTTGACTTTAAGAAATAATGCCGGAGGTATCAATGGAGGTATAACAAACGGGAATGAAATTATTTTCAGAATTGTGGTTAAACCTACCTCATCAACAGGAGTCGATCAAACCACCTTTAATTTTAAATCGGGCGAAATGACGACCCTGAAAGTAAAAGGGAGGCATGATACCTGTATTGCATTAAGAATGCCTGTCATAGTAGAGTCAGCCGCTGCAATTGCAATGGCCGATCTTATACTTGTTGACAGGGGAATTCACGGCAAGAGAAAATCTGATATTAAATAGGTCGTTGTGAACCTCTGTGTTTCTCCTTATTTCCACCGTGTAACAATGAAAGAAGAACTTACGCAGAGTGCCACAAAAAAGACACAGAGTCGAACAGAGATATCCTGTTTATCTTATAGGTTTAATTATTAATTCTTTTCTTTTTGATTTAATAAGAAGTCCTTTTTTTGTTGAACCGGTTATTTTAAACCTTTCATCGATTCTTTCGCCGATTATCCATACAATTTTTCCGGCCGATTCAAGAATATAAATATTTTCCTTATCGAGTTTTGAATACTTGTTATCAATAAAATAATCACTAAGTTTTTTCTTCTGGTTCATTCCCAGAGGATAAAAATGATCACCAGCTTTCCATTTTCTTATAATCATAGGAAAAGTCACTTTTTGCGAATCTATACAGGCTACATGAGGATCGGACGGGATTTCAAATGTTTCTGTGATTCTTACATTTTTAGCTGATGAGATACCAGGAAAGACACCAAAATTCTGATCATCAAGGATAATGTACTGAGTTTCATTGCTGTTTTTTTTATCAGAAACTAAAATCTCTTTCCTGTTTTTAATTATTCTGTGTGTCTCAGTAATAATCTGACTACCGGTTTTCCCTTCAATAACTTTAATCAGCGAGATTATTAAGGAATTAGTTATACCATATGGTTTAAACAATTCAAATATTACAGCTTTGTTAAGCAGATATTTTTTTAGCCGGCTAATATTAAGAGTAGTGAATTGATCTTTTTCATCGGAAATACTTTCCCTTAACTGAGATATATATGTGCTGACAATTTCATTGAAACCTGCAAATCTCTCAGCAGTTTCATTAAGTGTAGTTTCAATGGAAGGGTTAATATCCTTTAGAACGGGAATTATGAGATGTCTTATTTTGTTTCTTACATATTTTGTATCAGCGTTGGATTTATCTTCACGGAAACTTATATTAAAATGGTTACGGAAATCCAGAATATCCTGTCGTGTAGCAAAAAGCAATGGTCTTATTATCCTGTTGCTTACAGGTTTCATCCCCGCCATTCCCGTCAGACCTGTTCCCCGGGCAAGGTTTATCAGCAAGGTTTCAATATTATCATTAAGGTTATGTGCAACTGCAATTAAATTGTACCCATTATTATCTCTGATTTCTTCGAACCATTTGTATCTCAATTCTCTTGCAGCCATTTGAATTGACAGCTTGTTCTGCTTTGCAAAAATTTTAGTTTCAAAACGGGTTAAATAGAAAGGAATTCGATATTCTGAAGCAAATTGTCTGACTAATTCTTCATCCTTATCGGAATCCCCGGCTCTCAGGGTGAAATTGCAGTGAGCTATGCCAATAGTATAATCCAGCATTTGAAACAAGTGAGCCATTACCATTGAATCTATGCCACCACTTACCGCAAGCAGGATTTTGTCTCCGGGGGAGATGAGGTTGTTTTCAGTGATGAACTTTTTAAACTCTTCAATCATTTTAAATTGCATTGAACTGTAAAAATATGAAAAGGTTTGTTCATTACCTGTAAGGAATAACTGAAGGAGGACCAGGTTCAAAATTGGCAGGACTAAGCAGCTGTTCTCCTGAAATATTAACGGGTGAGATTGTTGAGTATAAAGGAGGATTTGGAAAATAACCAATTCTCACCTGAAGAGTGTTAAATACAAGGTTATCGTTTCGCAGCCTTATTCCCAAACCGATGCTCGAAAGCGTGTATCCGCTCCCAAGCAATTCATTTGTGGCTGAGAGAAAAGAAAAATCAGTAAAACCGAAGAAAGCGAACCTGAACCCATACACATTAACAGGACTGAATAAAACAGATTCAAGACTTACAATCAATCTCTGGGTACCGTTAACCGAATCATTCTTGAACCCCGAGAATCCATTATTGGTAATGAATTTCAGATATTCATTTGAGTATCTGCCGACACCTCTTATGTAGTTGATATTAACGAAATTTCTGATTTTAGCATTGCCCAGGTTTGCAAGGTTTGAAAAATAGCTGATTCCCAAAGACATAATCCCCTGTTCTGTATAATTTTTATTCAAATAAGTGGCTAATCCTCCATAAGTATAAAAATAGCCAAGAGATCTGTTTGAACTACCGTATGATACTTCACCTCCAATATAAGTTCTGTCCTTGAATTCATTAAATTCCCTTCCTGCGGTGATTTTGAATAAGGCACCATACGGAATATCTTCGGTGCGTCCATAGCTATATATCAGGGTCGTTTTGCTGTACTTCTGCACAGAAAATGCCACAGAACCCAGGAAAAGCCTGTATTTCTGGAGATTATAAAAAGACTCAGGCAGTATCAGAGGATGATCGAAAACATTATTATTTGTATATCGTGCACCTATAATAATTCTTGAAACTGATTCCTTATTAACCAGGAACGATCTCGATAACCAGTAATCCTGCAAATTGTATTTCAGAGGTGCAGGAACTTTAAGAGTGTCAAGATCCTCGGAAGTATACATCATTCTCACAGAAATTCCGCCTGCATATTTTGTTGTTGCACTTACCAGTTTCCGGCTTAAATCAAAACCAAAAGTTCTGTCTCCCAGACCGTTCAGGTAGTAACCTTTAAGGTTTATGAATGATTTGGAAATATTATTTGCAATATAGTGGAAACCGAATCCTGGTGAATCAGGAAGAGCATTATCAAATGGCATATCGATTCCAAATTCATGCCCCATTCCTAATATATTTTTATCAAAAATTGATACGGTACCCTTTTTAAGACCATTGTAAGTGTATGAGCCGCCAAGAGAATATACATCTTTTGTGAATACGATAATATCTGCCTCCTCATCAGAAACCGGAACCACAATTATCCTGGCATCATTTATGTAAGGTAATTGTCGGAGTATTCTTTCATTATCGCTGAGAATAAGCGGAGATATTTTATCCCCTTCTGAAAATAGAAGGTTGTTTCTTATTATGCCTTCATTGGTATTAAAATGAGTCTTATTTAGTATGTTTTCAACTTTATTGGGATTATTTTTGATTGGATTGTTGATATCAGCACCAAAAACATTCAGCCTCTGGATTACAATTTTCCTGATTTTTTTTCCTGAATATTTAGTATAGCTGGCGTCGCTGGTTCCTGTGAATTGTTTTTTATAAACAGTGTCAGAATTGATAACCATAAAACTATAAAGTTTTTTGGTTAGACTGTTTTTTGATGCTTTGGCTTTAAGTGAATCGAAAAAATTATGATTTGCATCTTTTACATTAGCTTTTGCTGGGATTATTGAAGCAGGAGTAATTAATAAAAATGTGTTTGTGAGAAGAGAAATATTTTCCCTGATCTTATTAAGGACGGCTGGTGGAATTTTATTTATTGTATCATTTTCCTGCTGATGTTGCGGATAAGCGTTAATACATAGTACCAAAAAGACCATTGATATTCCAGGCCCTAACCAACTTGTATATTTTTTCTGGTTTTTGCACATCAGGTTTCTTGAGGATTGCTAATCAATACATCATCAGAATTAAACTGAAACCCAAGTCTTTTTCCTGTTATAACCCTTGAATGCTGAATTTTTGCTTCCGCCTGACCGACAGTAGCAATTTTCACAGCATCGTAGGGCGGTACAAGCAGATCGAATTCAAGAGCATATTGAATTGCTGAAGAAATTATCAATTGCAACGATTGCCTGCTGATCTCTTCACTTCCATAATTTGTAAACAGCATTCCCATCTGTCTTTTTCCTTCAACAAAATACTGTTTCTCATGATTTATAAAGATCCTGCCTATCAGGTATCCAAGATCATCTAACCGTGAATATTTGAAGGAGTCACTAAGAAAGTTGTAGATGTTTATAATGCCGGAGTAAGCATTATACTTATTTTTTTGTATATAGGCTGTTTTCCATGCAGGATGTTCCCTGTCGAACTGAAATATATTTGAATGCATACTGAAGAGTAAGATATCTCCGGCAACCTTAATCTGGGCATCAAAATTACTCCTGTCAGTATATTCCAGTCTTATCCTGGAATCTATACCACCTAAACTCGCATTTATCTCTTTTGACAGACATTTAAGAACGTCCTTAGCAATGAAAAATGATTCAAGTGTATTATCAAAAACTTTTTGCTTCAGAGCCGATTTTTCTTTAAGTGTTCCAACTATCGCCATTTTTTTATCATCCTGGTCAGTCATAATAAACGTGGAATTAAGTGTGATATTGGCATCTAAAATATAAAATATTAAGTAAAATCCGGTAAAAGACTTCTTTGTTGATTCCCGGTATTGTATAATTATTTAATTAATAGGATCTTGCAAAAAGCACTCTTCTTTTTGAAGGTTTCCCGGAATAAATACATTTTCCCGGTTCATCAGGACTGTCGAAGGGTATGCATCTGATAGTTGCCTTTGTCTCTTCTTTAATCTTTTCTTCCGTCTCTACTGTTCCATCCCAGTGAGCCATAATAAATCCGCCCTGGTCATCAAGCACTTTCAAGAATTCATCCCATTTATCAACATAAAAAGTATTTTCTTTTCTGAACTTAAAAGCCTTATTATAAAT
>WSSedB1CaDRAFT_10000397_pt1 | contig 19656 bp, 16 predicted proteins | sample WetSurSB1Cattail_FD_9460 | JGI IMG/M metagenome (IMG submission 9460)
CCCTGCCAAGCCTTTCTGCGTCGGGTTCGGCTGCCTATTCTATTCCCGATTCTTTATCCGACGGACTGTCTGCTTCCGCTGGTCTTTCTGCCTCTGCAACTGTTTTTGATGCCGGAAAAAACAGTGCACTTTCAAAAAAATATGATTTTGCCGTACAGGAGGCGCGTGAAAATCTGCGCGCGGGCCGCATCACCGTTATTGATACTGTCGATTCGGCTTTTTTTGCCGTACTGGAAGATCAGGCATCGCTTGATGCGGCACAGAGCGATCTTGATGCAGCAAAACTCCGTCTGGAAATTGCACAGGTTAAGGCTGAAACAGGTACGCTCTCAAAATCAGACCTTCTTGAGGTCAAATCAGAGATTGCGAGCTATCAGGCTATTCTCGACAAGGCAAAGGCTGCTCTTATTTCAGCAAAAGCAAAACTTTCTTCCCTTACCGGCGGAGCCGCATCGTCCGTTTTAGTTCCAGTCGACTTTTCCGAGTACGATGAATTGATACGGAAACTTGGTTCAATGGACAGCGGAGCTCTTGATGATTTTGTTTCTTCTGTTGTATCCACAGCTCGTTCAAACAGCCCTTCATATTCGTCGTATCTTTTCGCTTCTAAGGAAGCTGGGCAGACGCTGTCAGCTGCGAAGAGGGCTTGTTTCCCGACAGTTTCAGCAGCTTTGTCCGGAGAGTTCAACGCTGATTCGGGAACAATCATTCCCGAATCCGGCGTTACGCTGTCGGCAAGCATGGATCTTGATGTCTGGGTACTTGGAAATACGATAAAGCAGGCACAAAATTCGCTGGAGCAGGCAAAGCTCGATACAATTGATGAAGGCGAAACGCTTGACCTTGATGTCGCACAAGCCGTTTACAGTTGGGTTTCTTCTGCGCTTACCATCCCTTCATCCTCTACAGCCCTTGAATATGCCAGAACTAACTACGAAAACGTACTCGAGAAATTCAAACTTTCGAGTGCAACAGGTTCCGATGTTTCGACGGCGCAGGCTCTCGTCAGTACTGATGAAAAAGCGCTTATTTCGGATCAATACGATTTTCTTTCAAACCTTTCCACGCTTCGAAGTCTGGCCGGTTTCGAAGATGAGTCTGAAATTATTGCAGCAGTAAAATAGGATTTTCACATATAGGGCATCTCTGGAAACAGGGCACACAGGATACAGCTTCCGGTGATGAACAAAAGGCGTTTCATGTACTTTCCGTTTTTCAGCTGCTTTTGCTCCCGGGGTAAAGGCTGTACTTATCGCTTTTTTCTGCTACTGCGGGCTGGAAACGACAACCGGCCTGTGGGGCGGAAGCTATATGGTCATGTAGAAATGCATATTTTAGACGCGTATTGCTAAACATATTCTCTTTCACTATAATTAATCTCTATGACACGTTGTTTTACTATGTTGAAGCCCGGCGTACTGAACCGGCGAATCGTAGGCGAAGTCATAGACCGCCTCGAAAAGAAAGGCCTGAAACTTGTGGGCCTTAAAATGATGCAGATTACGCCGGAACTCGCGGCACAGCACTATGCAGAACATAAAGGCAAGCCTTTTTACGACAGCCTTGTTGATTATATTACTTCAGGCCCTGTCGTCGCAATGGTGTGGCAGAGTGATGACTGTGTAATGCTTGTACGCAAACTGATCGGTTCCACAAGCCCTGCGGAAGCTCATCCTGGAACAATCCGCGGTGATTTCTGCTCGCATACACAGCACAATATTATTCATGCTTCAGACAGCGATGAAAGTGCGGCACGTGAAATCAAACTTTTTTTCAGGGAGAGTGAGATAATCGATTGGGAAGACAATTCTTCTTCCTGGTACTAAAATATTTGTAAGAAGGTATAACATGGAAGCGAAATCTGTCGGTATTATTGGCGGAGGAGCATGGGGAACGGGTCTGGCCCAGGCGATTGCCAGGGGTGGTCACAAAGTCCGGATGTGGGCTCTTGAGCAGGATGTCGCGGATTCCATCAACAGGGAGCACGAAAATAAACGGTATTTACCCGGATATCCGCTGTCGGAAAACCTTTCGGTTACGACAGACATTATAGAAGCTGCGACCGGTAAAGAATTTCTTATTATTGCTTCCCCATCGTTGTACCTTGCAGGCACAATAAAAAAGATTACGTCTGTCCCGAATATAGCGGACGGAACGACATGCATTGCGGCTCTTACGAAAGGATTTGTTCCGGGTGCCGACGGTCCGAAACTCGTGCTTGAAACAATAGAAAATGTGCTGCCCGGTATCTACAAAGGTTGTACCGTTTATATTTCGGGACCAAGCCATGCTGAAGAAGTCGCGATGGGAAAAATCACCGGCCTTATTGCCGCCTGTGAAAATCCGCGCAATTCAATAAAAGTGCGTGAACTGCTTCGTGTTCCCGGCATACTGCCGTATTCATCATTTGATGTTGTCGGTGTGCAGATATGCGCTGCAGCGAAAAACGTCATCGCGGTCGTGTACGGGGCAATGGATGCTCTTGCCGAAACATCCGATCAGTTCGGGGATAACGCCGAATCGCTTCTCATGGCCGCAGGACTTAATGAAATTCAGTCGCTTGGTTTTGCCATGGGGGCGACACATGCCGAAACGTTTACGTCTATTGCAGGAGTCGGAGACCTTGACGTCACCTGTAAAAGTAAATACGGGCGCAACAGGCGTTTCGGACAGGATTTGATTAAAAAAGATATTATGTCGCAGTTCAAGGATCTCGACGACCTCATTACAAATATCAGCAAGCTCGGTTATCTTTCAGAGGGTGCCGTTGCCTGTAAATATGTACACGAAATTGCCCAGAAAAAAAATCTGAAACTTACTATATGCGATGGTCTGTACCGCATACTTAATAAAGAAATAAAGCCGCTCGACTTCATTGGTCAGCTGCTCTCACAGGAAAGAATTCATGCTTGAAAAACTGACTAACACATTCAGCTCTATTATGCAGACGGTAAGCGGAAAATCGACGATTACCGAAAAGAATATCGAAGACACTGTTGAACAGATAAAAATGGCTCTGCTTGAAGCGGATGTCAATCTTCGTGTCGTACGCCGTTTTGTGAACAGTACGATAGAAGAAGCGAAAGGTGAAAAGGTCCTTCGTGCCGTAGATCCGGGGCAGCAGTTTGTAAAAATTATATACGATAAGCTTGTTGCCATGCTCGGCGATGAGAAAACCGATCTGCACCTGAAAGGTCCCGACACGCAGTCTGTGATTCTCATGCTCGGTCTTCAGGGTGCGGGTAAAACGACTGCCGCCCACAAACTTGCCTACAGGCTTTTGAAGGACGGCCGCAAGCCGCTGCTTGCCGCCTGCGACCTTGTGCGTCCTGCTGCAGTTGAACAGCTTGTCCAGCTCGGTGCGAAGATAAACGTACCTGTTTATAAAGAAGAAACGAAAAATGCCGTTCATGTTGCCGAAAGTGCAATGAAATACGCGGCGAAAAACGGTTTTGATACAGTCATCATCGATACTGCCGGACGTCTGCAGATTGACGAAGTGATGATGACGGAACTCGTAAACATCAAAAAGGCTGTAAAACCCGATGAAGTAATTCTTGTTGCCGATGCAATGACCGGCCAGAACGCGGTGGACATTGCAAAGACGTTCGATGAAAAACTCGGACTGTCGGGCGTCATTCTTACAAAGTTCGATTCCGACACGCGCGGCGGTGCAGCCCTCTCCCTGAAATCTATGACCGGCAAGCCGATTCTCTTTATCGGTACCGGCGAAAAGACTGAAGACCTTGATGTGTTTCATCCTGACCGCATTGCAAGCCGTATTCTCGGAATGGGCGATATCGTGTCGCTCGTCGAAAAAGCGCAGGAGACTGTCGATAAAGAAGAAGCCGAAAAGCTTCAGAAGAAGATGGCCCGCAACGAGTTCACGCTCGACGATATGCTCATGCAGTTCCAGCAGGTAAAGAAAATGGGCAATATGCAGCAGCTTGTGGAAATGATGCCCGGACTTGCCCAGCAGATGCAGGGACGCGACGTCGATATGAGCGGTATGAAGAAGCAGGAAGCGATTATACAGTCGATGACGAAAAAAGAAAGGGCAAATCACCTGATTATCGGCCCGAGCCGTCGCAAACGCATTGCAAAAGGTTCCGGTTCGTCAGTTGCCGATGTGAATAAACTGCTGAAGCAGTTTGAAAAGACAAAGCTCACCATGAAAAAGCTGAGCCGCAACCGTGGCATGCAGGCCCAGCTTATGAATCAGCTGGGCGGCGGGTCTGAATTGGATATGGAAGCTTTGGCCAAAAAGTTCGGCGGAAAGATTCCGAAATTTTAGTTTTTAATTCACGGTAATTACCGAAGCAACCCGTCCATCGGCGGTATACGCCTTTTTCGGATTTGTTCTGTCGGTAACGGCCTTCATGCCCAGATAGTACGTGTAATAATACGTTCCTGCGGGAAGAGGAAGATTGATTTCGTAGAAACCCGGTGCTGTTTCCTGCAGTTCATAAATCCACGGATCCCAGTTTGTAAATGTTCCTGCAAGATATATCTTTTGTCCCGAGCTTCCCTTATAAATGAAATGTACAGAATCATTTTTTGTCACGGCAGTTTCAGGCGGCGTTGCCGAACTGAACGCGAACCGTGAGAGCTGAATGCCTGTATTTTCGTCGTAATACGTATCAGGATTGAGCGGATCGGTTGTCCATAAACCGTCGACGATAAGGCGGTACGATACAGATTGTATGTATTTCGGACGGTCGAGTATGTAGAACATGAGTGATTCCGTCTTTTTTCCGTCGATATCGTGAGTGCTCCGGATACGGAAGGAATGTATTGTCCTGTATCCTTCAAAATCGAATGCAATACCTATGAACCGGGAATCAGCCTTTGCCGTAAAAACGACAGCATTATCCGTTTCATACGGAGCCCCGATTCCCGGAATTTCCAGAACAGTATTGTTATATATATAGCGTTCATCAGTATCGTTTGGATCTGGTAACGCTCCTGAACCTGCCGCACAAAGGGGTATCGGTATGAGTATTGCACATAACAGGAAAAGAAAACGTTTCATGTATTCTTTATCGGCCGCTTTTTATTGTAGATTTACATAAATCTCTGCATTAAAGTCGGGAATAAAACAGGCCGTTATTATAGGTACGAAGGGCACTCTTGTAACAATCAGTATTTTGAGAGTAAAATAACTAAGGTGGGTAAAAGTAATACGGTATGCCGGGTCTAAGTCAGCTTAAAAAATTCAACTCTGATATTCTTGCTCTTGGGAAAGAAGCCGAACTTCGTGCCTCACGGGGCGAAAAAACCTCTGTAATTCCCATTCCAAAGTTAATAAAAGATACAGATGATTCGGAAGATTTTGTGCTCGGTATGCCCGAAGTTGCAGAGGATCTCTCCTCTGCAGAAGATGAGGAAGAACCTGATGATTTTTCGGATATTACCGGCAGAGGGAAATCATCTTTACAGGAAGGAACTGCTCCGGCTGGTTCCAAAAAGGCTGAGGTTCCCGATGTAGCTGAACTGCTCAATCCTATTGATATGAACGACAGTGGTGCCGGCAGCAGTGATATTCCCGATCTTTCTCAGTTCATGGAACCGCCACAGGAGCCCGAACCGGAACCGGAACCGGAACCGGAACCGCCTTCAATTGCCGATTTGAGCCTTGACGACCTTTTGAGCAGTTCCGGATTTGACGACACCACCGCAGAAGAAGAACCTCCGGCTGCGGTGGAAACTGAAAAAGAACCCGTTCCCCCCGAATCAGGTTCTGCTCCTCAAAAGGACGAACCGGTGGAAAGCAGTTCGTTTTTTACAGAACCGGATGTGTCTGCAGATGCTTTCAATGAGCCGGAAACACTGGAATCTGCAGAACAAAAACCTGAATCAGCTTCCCTTGAAGATATCGGGCCGGAAGAACCGGCAGATATCTCCCCGGAAGAAATACCTGCAGATGAATTTCAGGGAGAAAATAAACGTACTCCCCGTGATGATTTTGATTATGCCGGACAGACTCTTGACATGAACACCGGCCTTCCCGATGAAGTTAATGAAACTGATGCAGGAAAGGCTGCCCCTGAACCGGAAGAACCGGAACTTGTTGAACCGCTTGCAGATGATTTTGGAATTGAATCTGTTCCTGAACCGGAAGAGGGGCCTCCTGCGGAAAGTGAAGGCAGTGAACAGGAAACGCCTTCCGAAGAGAAATTCGATCTGCCTGATTTTGATGAGGATGCTGTACAAGAAGCTTCTTCTGCAGAAGGAGAACCGGCAGAAAGTGAAACCGCTCCTGCTCAGCCGGAAGAACAGGCTGAAGAAACATCTCCTGAAGGAGAATCCGTACCGTCCGCAGATTCCGGAGATTTGAATCTGCCGGATATGGGAATGGAAGGGTTTAACCCCGATACTTTTGATTTTAACCTTGACGATACGAACCTCGGGAAAGATTCTGCTGCGGAAGAAACTCCTTCAGAAGAAAGTGCACCACCCGAAAAATTCGATACGTCCGATATTGCCGGGCTCGATTTCAGCATAAAGGATACAGACACAAAGCTTGCCGACGATGAAAAAGGCGATTTTGAACTGGGGAAGGGCAGCGACTTTAAAGAAGAAAATGCTGATTTTGAAATACCTGGATTTTCGGATACTGATACAATAAAGGAAGATAAAAACGGCCGCATCAAACTGCCGACTCCTGATTTTACAGGCGCAGCGGAAGGTGATAAGCCCGGAAAAAATACACTTACCGATAAGCAGTATAAACAGTTCCTCGTCAATCTTTCAGACTATCCGCTTAATGTGCGGATTGCAGTGGAAAATCTTCTTGTTAAGAATGAGTTTACAGATGATGCCCAGTTTGAAGTCATCGGAAAGGTTCTTAATAAGACACCAGCGAGGCAGGTTGCATCGCATCTGGAAAAGATGCTTGATATTTCCATTCCCGTTCCCCGTGACTTTGAGCGGCGTACAGCGTCGGAATATGAAGTATACAAATCCTCCCTGCAGTATCAGCTGAAGAACCGGATTATCCCGGGATTTGTTTTCGGGCTGCTGGCGCTGCTTCTGGTGTTCGGTTTGTTTCAGGCCGGGAAAAACTTTATTTACAAGCCGCTGAAAGCAAATAAATTGTATAAAGAGGGATATGCGCTTCTGCAGAGCGATGAATATCCTCAGTCCGAGATGAAATTCAACGATGCCGTAAAATATGAACTGCAGAAGAAGTGGTTTTACAGATATGCCCGCGGTTACCGCAGCCATAAACAGTATCAGCGGGCGGAGAAAATGTACCGGAATATCCTGTATTGTTTTAATCACGATAAACCGGCAGGAATTGAATACGCACAGATGGAGTGCGATGATCTTGAGAATTATGAAAAAGCCGAGGAAATTGCAAAACGGGAAGTTCTCGATTATCACATAAACGATCCCGATGGCATTCTCCTGCTTGGTGATATCGATCTTGAGTGGGGAACCGAAAAAGATCCATTAAAGCTGGAAGACGCCCGCAAACAGTATTCGTCACTTGTGCAGTTGTACGGGCAGACAGATTTATATATGTCGCGCATGATGCGTTATTTTATCCGCACGGACAATCTTCGCGAAGTGCTGCAGTTGAAAGAACGTTTTTATCCGAAAAAAAAATCGCTCAGTGCACAGGACTGGACAGAATTGAGCGGATATCTGCTTGACAAATTGTACGGGCAGCTTGCACCTGCGGATGAGTATCTTCGCACCCATATTGAGGACGTAAAGGAAATGCTTGTACGCGCGGTAGAGGCAGATCCGTCAAATCCTGTAGCGTATTACAATTTGTCGCGCTATTTTGTGCAGATGAACAACGGTAGTTCTGCAATACAGACGCTTGAGCAGGCAATTGATACATTCAAAAAAGCTCCGTCGCTCCACCGCCGCGATACATACAAGGCGATAGATTCTTATCGTCTGCTCGGAGAGCAGTACACGAAGCAGAAAGAGTACCTTAAAGCACAGGAAAAATACACAGACGGTATTACTTTATTTACCGATGAGCATGACAGCAGCGGACTGGAGGGAAACGGGCATATCGGCAGGCTGTATGCGGATGCGGGGGATATTGATTATTTCATCCACGGCAATCTGGACAGTGCGTACGATGAATATACGACTGCTGTTAATACAGACTATGCAACTCCGTCGCTTTATTACCGTATAGGATATATTGATTACGGCAGAGGTGATTACGATAAAGCAGTCGGCTCTTTTATAAAAGTCGGAACGGACAACCCTCTGGACAATCATCTGCTTCTGGCGATGGGAAATACTCTTTCGCTCCGCAACGACAATTATGCAGCGCAGGGATATTACGAACGTCTTATGAGCAATCTTGATGCAGAGAGAGACCAGAAAGGTTTACTGCTGCCGCAGGTACGTGCGGATCAGGCGGAACTCGTCGATTTGTATCTGAAGGCATCGAACAATCTCGGCGTTACGCTGTACCGTCTTGCGCGCCGTACAGGGAGCAGTTCCCTGAATGCGGAAGCAATGGTGCAGCTGACTACGTCTATGAGGGCATGGGATGCAATGACCCGCAATCAGACGACTATGGTACGCCTTGGAGGAAGCAATCTTGCTGAGCAGAATATGAAATATATGAGCCACTCGGTACCGGACTATGAACCGGCAATATACACAGACATTCCGCGTATATTAGGCGGAGAAGAGGAATTGTCTGAATGATTTCCGACGAAACGAACCGCGGAATAATACGGACTCAATACCGGAACAGTATCGTAAAAGAACTGTTCCGGAAATCAATTCATATATGCAGTGCGCTCGTCCCGACGCTGCTTGCAGTTGCATACAGACCTGTAATCGGCTTCCTTTTCGCAGCTCTTGGAATGTATGTTGTGTCGGAGCTGCTGCGCATGCACAATATTGAAGTTCCTGTTATTGCCCGCATAACGGAAGTTGCAGCTCGTAAACGTGATGAAAATAAATTTGTACTCGGCCCAGTGACGCTCGTTCTCGGTATTATTACAAGTGCGCTTTTATTGAAGCCTGATGCAGCCCGTATCGGCATTTATGCGCTGGCATTCGGTGACGGACTTGCAAGTTTGGGCGGTAAATTATTCGGACGTGTGCATATACCGTTTACGCATGGAAAAACGGCAGCAGGCAGTCTTACCTGCTTTACGGCTGTATTCTGCTCGGCTTTCGGCGTGTGCGGAGATGTCCGTTCATCACTTATTCTTGCATGTACTGCGATGCTTGTCGAGGTAATCCCCCTCGGTGATTTTGATAATATTGTTATTCCTGTTCTTATTGGTGCGCTGGCACAGTATTTACTTCCATAGATACTGTCTGTGAAGGTTTTCCAGGTATACGGCGGTTCCGGAAAAAAGCAGTACAGCTCCAATGCCTGCCGCAACAAACGACGATGCATAGCAGCACACTTCGTATCCGGCTGCAAGTACGAGAAATCCGTAGGGCGCTTTTTCTTTATTGCCCATTGTAAAAGAATTGACGAAAAGTGAGACCGCTGTAGTTATGAGAATGAGTATTCTTATTATGAGAAATGCCTTTCCTTCGCCCCATCTTACACAGAAGTTTGGAAGTACAATTGCCGTATCAAGGGGAATGAGCATCGCTATCATAATTGAAACTACCGCCAGGATAACAAGATTGCGTTCGACGTACTGGCGCTGCTCCGTACCGCTGAAAACAGCGTCGAACAGCAGTGCAAGAGGTGCAAGAGTACGCCCGAACAGCACGACCCGGCCTGTGAATATCAGAAATGTCGATAGTGAATGCCAGAGGTTGAACAGAGGGATGCAGAGCCGTATTGATTCTGCAAGGCACCCGCAGAGAAAGGCAGAAAAAAAGATGATTTCAGTTGACTGCGTTTTTTCAAATTGGATGTAAATATAGTATGAAGCTGCCGAAACGAATATAAGGAAAATGAACAAAGACACGATGACAGCCTTAAAATTATATCCCCTTACAAAGAAACCCGGCAGCCGTTCTTCCGGAAATGTGTCCGGTCCAATCAATGTGCCTTTATAAAGATTATAGAAGAGAAACGTCGCGTTCGTAAGAAGCATTACAAGTGAAAATATAAGCAGAAAAAGAATGAGTATGTTTCTCGTCTTAATTGTCATAAAGTGATGATAACTGCAACTCAAATAATAGTAAAGAGTCGTATTTTAGATTCCGAAAATAAGAGCGTACAGTAAATCTTTTCGGATTTGATTTTGATTTGGGAGGAATTATGAAAAAGATTATTATATGCGGCCTTCTTTTTGCAGCATGCATTTTTTCAGTGTCTGCAGGCGATGCCGCAGTTTTTGTTGATACAGGGTTTTCTTCTGACGGGAATGTCTATGTTTTTGGCGAGTACGGAAAAACAGATAAATCGTTTCAGGGCTGGGCTGAAATTTATACAATAGATATCGAAAAAAATGATTTTGTCCCCAATGAAGTATTCAGGACAAAACCTTCCGCTGTTACGGCCGGTAAATCAGGACGCGAAGTATATGATGCACTTGCAGGCAGAAGCTATTTCAGCACGAGAAAGTATAACTGTGAAAAACCAGGTCCGGATCAGACTCTTTACATCTGCGGCGACGACGAAAAGGCGGGAACTGACGAAATCGTTTTTAAAGATTTTGCGGGAGCTATCGGAGAATCGGCAACGTACCATATCCGCCTGATCCCAACAGTGGAAGGTAGCGGGGCGGCTGCAAAGTCGTCTTTTTACATCATGATGGAAAAGCAGGACGGGAACGGACAGGTTCTCAGCCGCCAGAAAATCGGTTCCCCTGATGTCGTGCGCAGGGGGGTCACGGGATACAGAATTGAACGCATCAGCTGCGACAAATCCGGTACAAATCTTGTTTTTATAGTGGAAAAAACAGTGGAAGACAAGACCGGAACTCTGATCCGTTATATGGTGGAATCCGCTAAGATCGTTAAATAAAAAAGAAGACAGGACTTTTCCATTTGTGGCCGATCTTCCTGTCTTGCTTTCCTGTCATTTTAATATCCGGAATGTCTGTCCCCGATTAATTTTTTGAATGGTTTTTCCATTTATTATTCTGGTTTATTTCCGACCGCACAATTTCTTCTTCAATCATTTCTTCAGGTGTGTCAACATCTGATTCCTTGAGACCGAACTGCTCCCTGTCATGATGCCCTCCGTGGCCGGCCGGTTCTACGTGAATTACGATATCGTATACATCAGGAATGACGCGCCGCACGGCTTTTTCGACAGTATTTGCAATTTCATGCGCATCATGCACAGTCATCCTGGCATCGACTTCAATATCAAGATCTATATCCCAGTGGGATGCAAGTTTTCTGATTCTTGCCCTGTGCGGATTGGAAACACCTTTAACCGACATGACGGCGTCGAACATCATTTTGTAAACATCTTTATCCAGGTTGCCGTCCATGAGTTCGGTATTCATTTCCGCAAAAATGGTTACTGCATTTTTAATAACCCACGCGCTTACAAGAAGAGCAGTCACGGGATCGAGCAGCGGGCAGTTGAAAATCCGTGCACCGCCGATGCCTGTAAGTACGCCTGCGGACATGATGATATCGCTTTTCATATTAAGCGCGTTTGCCTTAACCATTGTGCTGTTGCTTTTTTTACCGAGCACGTACTGGCTTAACGTCAGCAGTGACTTTCCGCATATCGAAATAAGTGCCGCAAGAATAGCATAGAAACTTACTTCGCTTTTATATGAATGGTCAATAAGTTCATGTATTGAAGACATTGCAAGCTGTGTACCGGCGAAGAAGATGATGAATGAAAGCGCCATCGTCGCCGTCGTCTCTGCCCGTCCGTGTCCCCACGGATGTTCTTTGTCGCCTGGTCTGTTTATGATGCGGCTTACGATAAGCGTCATAAGGGCGATAATTACGTCAGTCATGGAATCTATACCGTCGCCCATGACCGCAAGACTTCCCGAGACTTTTGCAAGGATAAGCTTCGTAAGGGCAAGAATGAGATTTCCCAGCAGCGAAATGATTCCCGCTGTTCTGATAAGGCGGATCCTTTCGGATTCTGCAGTTATTTTAGAATCTTTGCACATATGCGGAATGCTAGCAGAATGATGCAGGTTAGACAAGATCCTGACACTTTATTGGTCAAAAAAAATGAACGGATATTGACTCATTTGAAAAATCAGCTATAATTAATCTTATTACAATTAAGCGGATACTTAATCGTAAATAGATGGGGCATTTTCAAAAATCAGACAAGCTTTGAAAGTGGCTCAGTCCTGTATTTTTAAATATGTTGAGGTGTTTTATGAAGATTCCGTACGCATTACAAAAACTTGGCGTGAACCAGGTAATCAATTACATTGAAAAGGATCCTGAAGAAAATCTTCCGAAGCTTCTCCTCTGGGTGGACAAAATTACAAAGCCGGGAACATTCGTGCCGCAGCGTAAAATGTTCCACTATGCGCTCGACAATAAAGACAACAACTGGCATCACCTTCTTATGAATGTAATGGAAACTGTTGATCCTGAAGTTCTTAAAAAAATGCTTGTTACGTTTTTTTTGAATGCCTCTATTCTTGGCGAGTCAAAAAAGAAGGAATATCGGGATAAATACGGCTGCGGCATTCCGTGGGCTGTAGTCATCGACATGACCTCCGCATGCAATCTCAAGTGTACCGGCTGCTGGGCTGCAGAATACGGCAACAAGATGAATATGAGTTATGAGACGCTCTGCAATATTATTGATCAGGGACGTGAGTTCGGCATGTACATGTATATCTTTACAGGCGGTGAACCTCTCGTCCGCAAGGCCGATATTATCCGTCTCTGCGAAAAGTATGACGACTGCGAATTCCTTGCGTTTACAAACGGAACGCTTATTGACCAGAAATTTGCCGACGACATGCTCCGTGTAAAGAATTTTATTCCCGCAATCAGCATTGAAGGAACGGAAGAGTCGACTGATGACCGCCGCGGCGATGGGACGTATCAGCGTGTTATGAAAGCTATGGCGATTCTGAGCGAACATAAACTGCCGTTCGGAATTTCGTGCTGTTACACAAGCCGCAATGTCGATTATGTTGCAACGAAAGAATTCTTTCAGGATATGGTAAAGATGGGCGCGAAATTTGCATGGTTCTTTACGTATATGCCGATTGGTAAGGCCGCCGTGCCGGAACTCATGTGCGATGCGGCTCAACGAGAAAAAATGTATCATCATGTCCGCCAGATGCGCCGTGAAGTACCGCTGTTTACAATGGACTTCTGGAATGACGGTGCTGCATGCAACGGCTGTATCGCCGGCGGACGGTATTACTTCCATATTAACGGAAACGGCGATATTGAGCCGTGCGTATTCGCACACTATTCGAACTGCAATCTCAAGGATACAAAACTGATTGATGCATTCCGCAGTCCTATTTTTATGGAGTATCACAAACGTCAGCCGTTCAGCTCAAATCTGCTTCGTCCGTGCCCGGTGCTCGACAATCCTGATGTTCTTGCCGATATGGTGAATAAGACCGGTGCACACAGTACCGATATCGCTGATCCTGAATCCGCGGAAGAGTACTGCAGAAAATGCGACGGCAAAGCAGCTGCGTGGGAACCTGTAGCTGATAAGCTGTGGTCGGAATGCGAGACTGAACGGATGCAGTCAAAAGCTGATAACAACCGGATTGCAGCGGAAGAAATTGCAGCTGCGGATGCCCGGAAGAACAAAGCTAAGGTCATTCCCGAAATCCATTGGAATATTCAGTAGCGGTAGTCAGTCTTTTATTGTAATATGCTGAAACGGGCAGTCCCGCAGGTTTGCTCTCACGGGACTGCCTGAAAGGAAGTTTTTAGACAGCTTTTTAACACAGCGGGATTCGACTGGCACAGCTTTTGGCAGGATCAGAAAGGATGGTGTTTTAATGAAAACGAAGATTGCGGTTATAACCGGGGCATCAAGCGGGCTTGGAACAGTTTACACGAAAGCCATAGATAAATCTGACACTGTTGATGAGATATGGCTTATTGCACGGCGGGAGGAAAGGCTCCGCGAGCTTGCAAAGACGCTGAAACATCAGGTGAAGATTCTTCCGCTTGATTTAACAAAAACAGCAAGTATCGATCGTTTTAAGTCTCTTCTTGCAGAAAGAATGAAATTATCGCCGTTTGAACAGCTGTCGCTGGAATCGCCGGAACATGCGGCGGCGTACGGCGCAGAAGTTGCGCTGCTGGTAAATTGTGCAGGTTTTGGAAAAATCGGAAATTATGAAAAAATCATGCAGGAAGATACGGACAATATGATAGAGCTTAACTGCCGTGCGGCGGTTGATTTGACGCTTGCCGTACTGCCGTACATGAACAGGGGAGGGCGCATACTTCAGATATGCAGCACGTCTGCATTCCAGCCGCTGCAGCATCTTGCCGTATATGCTGCAACAAAAGCGTTCCTTGTCAGCTATTCCCGCGCATTGAGATGGGAGCTCTTTCCCCGCGGCATTCACGTGACGGCAGTGTGCCCGTACTGGATGCGCGGTACGGAGTTTATCAGAAATGCGGAAAAAAGCGGCGGAAAAGAATCCCGTGCCGTACGCAATTTCTGGTTCGGCGATATTCCTGCAGTTGTCGTGTACATATCGCTGTGGGCAGCAAAAATCAATCTGCCGGTGGTAACGCCCGGGATAATAAGTTTCCTCCACCGTATCACGGCAAAATTTATTCCGCATGAGATAATGCAGGCCGGCTGGGAAGGCTGGCGTCTGCTTTAGAAGTTGAAATTATCGGGATCTTCCTTTGTTATACCGGTGTCGAGGTCGCTTATCATTTCCATTTCGTCGTCGGTAAGCGTAAAATTGAAAATATCCGCGTTTTCCCTGATCCTGTTTTGATTCACGGATTTTGGAATCGCAATGATTCCATTCTGATAGTCCCATCGCAGCGTGATTTGTGCGGGACTTTTTTTGTGCCGCTTTGCAATTTCCTGGATAGTCCTGCTTTCCAGCACGATGCCGCGTCCGAGGGGACTCCACGCTTCAGTCTGTATATTGTGGTCTGCGCAGTATTCCCGCACTTCTTCACGCGTAAGAAAAGGATGGCATTCGAACTGATCCACAGCGGGAACCGTCTTTGATGAAGCTGCCAGTTCATCAAGATGATGGGGCAGAAAATTGCTTACGCCGATTGCACGTACTTTGCCTGATGCGAGAAAATCTTCCATATATTTCCATGTGTCAGTAAACTTTTCCTGAACCGGCCAGTGGATGAGATATAAGTCAATATAATCCAGCTTGAGTTTGTTAAGGCTTTCGAGAAATGCGTCTTCCTGTCTGTTATCCCGCTGGTCATTATTCCACATTTTTGTTGTGACGAAAATGTCTTTCCTCGAAATACCGCTTTCCCGTACAGCCTTCCCCACCTGAACTTCGTTGTTATAATATGCTGCCGTATCGATGAGTCGGTATCCAGCTTCAAGTGCCCATTTTACAGCCTGCACTGTATCGTTGCCGGATTTGTATACGCCGAGTCCGAATTTTGGCATCTTAATTCCATTGTTAAGTGTGAATCTTTCCTCAAGTCCCATAGCAGCCTCCTTGCATATTAGTATAACATACCGCTTCGGAAAATGACATCCTTGTCATTTTCCGAAGAAGCAAATACTTTGGAGGCGTGTACCCGGGGTACTCGTGTTTGCGGGGCAGATACTCTCCATGTCTGCTAGTGTATTTTGAGGCTGTTGTTTTGCAAATTACGCTATATCTTGATTGACTGATACATTTATGATATAGTCTCGTATCGACGGCTTATATATATCCTGCAGACGCGGCTCTCATGACCGCAGGGGCAGGGCGTTTCTACCCGGCATCCCGTAATGCCGGACTATGAGCTGCGTGGTCACTATTTAACTCAAACAATGTTTGATAGTGCGGGCCGCCGACTACCAGGAGGTTCCATTTAATGAAAGTAGCCATTTTCTTTGGTTCAAAATCTGACACAGAAAAGATGACGAAAACGGCCGACGTACTAAAAGAATTCGGTGTAGATTATGAAGCTTTTATTCTTTCTGCACATCGTTCAGGCGGTTTGCTTCGTAAAACGGTAGAAAAAGTCGAAAAAGACGGATGTGAAGTTATTATAGCCGGGGCCGGCCTTGCCGCAGCTCTTCCCGGAGTTATTGCAGGCGAAACGACACTTCCTGTTATCGGCGTACCGCTGGAATGTATTTCCTCCGGTTCAAACGGTCTTGGCGGAATGGATGCACTTCTTTCTATCGTGCAGATGCCCCCACAGATTCCGGTAGCGACAGTAGGCATCGGAAACGCAAAAAATGCGGGCTACCTTGCCGTCGAAATTCTTGCTGTAAAATATCCCGGGCTTCGTTCGAAGCTTATTGATTTCCGTAATAAACTTGCAAATGATGCCGCGGCAAACGGCGGTAACGGTGTAGAGCTGTAAGCAAAGAAGGAAAGCCTGCGCGCTTGTTGCGGCGTCCGGCTTCGCCTGATCTTTTTATAGGAGTTTTGCATGAAAAAGATTATCAGCGGCAAAGTTCGCGAAGTGTATGATCTGGAAAACGGAACGATGGTTATTGTAACGACTGACCGCATCTCCGCGTTTGACGTGATTCTTCCGACGATGATTACCGATAAAGGAAAAGTGCTCAACGCGCTTTCAAATTTCTGGTTTGATTTTACAAAAGATATTGTGAAAAATCACATGATTTCTTCCGATCTCAGCGATATGCCGATTGAATTTCAAAAACCGGAATATGAAGGCCGTACCATTCTTGTCAAAAAACTCCGGATGATTCCATATGAATTCATTATCCGTGGTTATATGTTCGGTTCGATGTACGACGTTGTAAAGAAGGGCGGAGCGTTTTGCGGTTATACATTTATCAGAGAGTATCAGGAAGCTGAAAAGCTTGACAAGCCGATTCTTACTCCGTCTACAAAGGCAACGGAAGGTCATGACATTTACGTTACGGTCGACCAGATGAAGAAAGACATAGGCGGAGAACTGGGAAACCGGATTGAAAAAGTTTCGCTTGCAATTTATAAGAAAGCATACGACCACGCATACAAAAACGGCATCATCATTGCAGATACGAAATTTGAATTCGGTCTCGATGAAAAAGGTGAACTGGTTCTCGGCGATGAAGTGCTTACACCTGATTCAAGCCGTTTCTGGAACCTTGCCGAATATAAGGTCGGCATTTCCCCAAAGAGTTACGATAAACAGTACCTGCGCGACTGGCTCAAGGCAAACCATTTGGACGGAGATCCTTCAATCAAGAGTATCCCTGCAGATGTGGTTGCAACAACTTCAGAAATCTATCACGAGTGCCAGACAAAGATCTGCGGAAAGTAAACTTAATCTACGCTGATTCTGCCGGAACAGGCTGATTTGGAGCATAAATCTATCGATATGAATAAAGATGGTATGGACAACAATATTTTTGTAAATGATGAAGACAAGCTGCACGATGAATGTGGTGTTGTTGGTGTTTATTTGAACGGCAAATCTGAAGCAGTGGAGGCCGGTCAAACAGTCCCGATGAACGCCGCTACTTTAGCATACTACGGTCTGTATTCGCTGCAGCACCGTGGCCAGGAAAGTGCTGGTATTGCTGTTACCGACGGAACTGAAATAAAAGTCCATAAACAGCTGGGACTCGTTGCCGATGCGTTTAAAAAAGAGAATCTGGAATCTCTCGTCGGACGTATCGCGGTCGGTCATGTCCGTTATGCGACTGCGGGCGGCTGTACAATAGAAAACGCACAGCCCATGGTAATCGGTTTTAAACTCGGTTCCGTTGCAGTGGCTCATAACGGCCAGCTTGTTAATTATGAGCAGCTCCGCGAAATGCTTGAGGAAGCAGGTTCGACGTTTTATTCCACGAGCGACACCGAAGTCATTGTAAAACTGATTGCAAAAAGTTATAAAAAGGGACTCGAACGCGCGCTCACGGACACGATCCAGATGATAAAAGGCTCATTTGCACTTTGTGTCATGACTGACAATTGTCTTATTGGCGCCCGTGATCCGAACGGCATACGTCCTCTCTGCCTTGGCAAAATCGATGGCGGCTGGATACTTGCAAGTGAAAGCTGCGCAGTCGACGCCGTAAACGGAACATTCGTGCGCGATATTCATCCCGGTGAAATCGTTATTATTAATGACGACGGTGTGCTTTCGTTTGAATTCGGCGAAAAAACTTCAAAGCGTTCGTGTATCTTTGAATATGTCTATTTTGCACGTCCCGATTCAATCATAGACCAGATTGCAGTACAGGAAGCGCGTCTGCGCATGGGCGCAATGCTTGCAAGGGAAAGTTCTGTCCCTGCAGACGTCGTTATCGGCGTGCCTGACAGCGGACTTGGTGCTGCGATGGGATATGCGCGTGCATCGGGCATTCCGTATGCAATCGGTATTGTGAAAAATAAATATATTGGCCGCACATTCATTGCACCTACTCAGAAAGAGCGGGAAAATATGGTCTTTGTAAAATTGAACGCGGTTAAGAGCGAGATAAACGGCAGGCGTGTTGTCGTTATTGATGATTCAATTGTGCGTGGAACGACGAGCCGCCGTCTAATCCAGATACTTCGGAGAGCCGGAGCAAAGGAAGTTCATTTCCGTGTCTCAAGTCCTCCCGTAAAATTCCCGTGCTATTTCGGCATAGACACACCGAGCCGAGCCGAACTTATTTCTTCTGCACATGATGTGGAAGAAATCTGTAAGGAAATAGGGGCTGATTCGCTTGCCTTTTTAAGTACCGACGGAATGTTTGAAGCACTGCGTTCCTGTAATCCTGAACAGTACGGTTACTGTAAAGGCTGTTTTACAGGCGAATATCCGGTAGCTGTTCCCGGCGAATTAAACGGAAAAAGGTGTGAATGATTTTTATATGCAGACAATGAATGAGATTCTGTGTCAGTAATTGTTTTCCCGGCGGGAAATGATGAATGTACGTCTTGTACAAAACATCGTTCCGGAGTTTGCCGGTCGTAAACTCCAGTCTGTGCCGTATCCGGCGCATAACCTCCGCCCGACTTTTTAAAGGAGTATTGTATGGCAGGAAGTGTTGATTACAAGGCAAGTGGCGTTGATGTCGAAGAAGGATATAAAGCCATCGACAAATATAAAGTACAGGCTGCCAGAACGGCCATTCCCGGACTGCTTACCGAATTGGGTAGTTTTAACGGCATGTTTGCGGTTCCGAAGGGAATAAAAAATCCCATTATGGTAAGCGGAACCGACGGAGTCGGAACAAAACTTGACATTGCATTCAAAATGAAAAAGTATGACACAGTTGGTATTGATTGTGTCGCCATGAGCGTGAACGATATTCTCTGCAGCGGAGTCCAGACGCAGTTTTTCCTTGATTATCTTGCATGCGGTACGCTTGATTCAAATGTTGCCGGTGAACTTGTGAAAGGTGTCGCCGAAGGTTGTATTGATGCCGGCTGCGCGCTGCTTGGCGGAGAAACCGCTGAAATGCCCGGTTTTTATGATGCCGGAAAATATGATCTTGCGGGATTCGGTGTCGGTATCGGCGAAAAAAAAGAAATGATTACCGGAAAAAACATTAAGTCCGGCGATGTCCTTATAGGCCTTTCATCCACAGGTGCTCATTCCAACGGCTTCTCACTTATCCGTAAGCTTGTTACCGATTTTAACGAGCCGTTTCTTGAAAACGGCAGGGAAACG
>WSSedB1CaDRAFT_10000398_pt1 | contig 19638 bp, 17 predicted proteins | sample WetSurSB1Cattail_FD_9460 | JGI IMG/M metagenome (IMG submission 9460)
AGGGACGTAAGAATCAATTTAAGAAGTGTAGGGACGTAAGAATCAATTTAAGAAGTGTAGGGACGTTGCATGCAACGTCCCTACACTTCTTATCTATCTGTTGTGATTTCTCCGGTCAGGAATAAGATTCTTTGATGATCCGAATCTGTTTGGTGTTCGCTTGTTAAACTGTTGTTTTACCGGTTTGACGGGATTATTGTCAATGAGTGGGAAAGGATGATCTTGTACTACCTTGATTTTCTTTGTTATAAGTTTTTCAATATCTCTCAGATATTCCTTTTCTTCAGCGTCACAGAACGAAATAGCAGTACCTTTTGCACCAGCCCTTCCGGTCCTGCCAATCCGGTGAACATATGTTTCGGAAATATTCGGGATCTCAAAGTTTATAACATATTCAAGGTCATCTACATCAATTCCACGGGCAGCAATATCTGTAGCTACAAGAACACGAGTGGTCTGAGCTTTGAAACCCGATAACGCTTTCTGTCTTGCATTTTGTGCCTTATTTCCATGTATTGCTTCAGCAGTAATATTTTTCTTTTTCAATACTCTTACTACTTTGTCGGCTCCGTATTTTGTCCGCGTAAATACCAGCGCGGTTTTTATTTTTTCATCTTTTAATAATTCAAGTAACAATGAGTTTTTATTTCCCCTGTCAATGAAGTAAACAAACTGGTCAACGATATCAACAGTAGAAGCGGAAGGTGTTACTTCCACCTTTACCGGTTTATATACTATTGAACCGGCCAGTTTAACGATCTCAGGAGGCATTGTAGCAGAAAAAAACAGCGATTGTCTTTTTTGCGGCAGCACAGCGAGCAACCGTCTGACATCGTGGATAAAACCCATATCGAGCATCCTGTCAGCTTCATCAAGCACAAAGATCTCAATATCTTTAAGTGAAATAAATCCCTGGTTCATGAGATCTAGCAGCCTTCCCGGTGTTGCTACAAGTATATCCACACCATTTTGCAAAGCTCTTGTCTGTGGATTTTGATTTACACCACCGAAAACAACAGTGCATGTCAATCCCGTATAACGGCCATATGCTTTGAAGCTCTCCTCGATCTGGATTGCAAGTTCCCTCGTTGGTGTGACTATAAGAGAGCGGATTTTTTTCTTTCTGTCGAATGATTTATTTCTGCTTAACAGCTGAAGAATCGGTACAGCGAATGCTGCTGTTTTTCCCGTGCCGGTCTGGGCACATCCTATAAGATCAGTTCCCTGCAAGACAATTGGTATAGCCTGTACCTGAATAGGTGTTGGTATTGTATATCCTTCTTCTTTTAAAGATTTTAAAATTGGTTCAATGATGTTTAATGATTCAAAATGCATAAATTAATATTTAAATGAAGTCCGGTTTCTGACTTCATCAACCGGATTGAATGGCGGCAAAGGTAGTCTTTATTATTCAGAGTTTCTGTTTTTGTCATAACAGACTGATTTTGAAGACCTGAGGAGTGAGCATGTGATGAGAGGTGGTGTCAGGTGCGGGGTTTGACGTGTGAGGTGTGAGGTGTGATGCGTAATTATTAGGAAGAATGTTGAACAGTAAATTTAACCCCCTCCTCGTAAGTAGTGATTTTGAAATCGAACCTCTTTTCGAATTTGGATGAATCAAAAAAATAGTCCCTGTCGTACTGGTACATCATTTCAGGCATCTCTTTCATAATAGGAACAAAAATTCCAGCAAGTTTTATCATCCACAAGGGCATGACAAATAATTTATTTGAAACTTTCATTTCTTTGGAAAAAAGGCCGACGAATTGCCTGCCGGTTAATGTATTTTTGTCGGTAGGCAGATGCCAGACTGTATTGTATGCGTCAGTTGTATTACCAAGAAGTGCAGTAGCTCTGGCAGCATCGGGAGTATAAGTAAAGGAGTGTTTTCTATCGGCGTTGATAAACCAGTTGGCCCTCATCCCCTTTTTAAGATTTTTATAAACCGTCTCATTCACAAAACTTTTATTATTATCAGGGCCATAGAAATCTGCAGAACGTGCAATAAGTGCCATCAGTTTACCGGCTTTCACTTCGTCCATAATCATCTGGGCAATTTGTTTCCTCACAACACCTTTTTTACTGGGAGGATTAATCAGAGACTCCTCGGTCATATGTGGTATTTCGCTGATATCATACATATAAACATTGTCGAAGAATACCAATCTTGATTTATATTTAATACAGGCATCAATAGCAGCTCTCATAAATTTTGGCCAGTTATCTTCCCAAACTTTAAGTTTATAATCAAAGCCAACAACAACATATACAACATCAGAACCTTCAATAACCTGATCAACATTCGCCGGATTTGTAAGATCTGCCGGGAAAAGCTCATCCGAATCATTGACTTTTCTTGGATTACGGCTTACAAGCCTGATTTTATTTGTATAGGCTAATAATTCCTTTGCCAGGACAGAACCTATTGTGCCGTTTGCACCTAAAATTGTTTGCATATATTTAAGTTTAGAATATAACATCAGGTGCGCTTGAAAGTTCACCCGGGATAGAATCGTTTTTCGAGTGGTCTGCATACTCCCATATAACAATCGGTTTCGTTTTTACCAGTTATCCTTAATGAGTTGACAGGCAAAAGATTCCAGGGTAATGGTTTTTCTGATTCAAAAAGATGAAACAGACCATTATTAATCATTACAGCTATATTGTAAAAGTCTGATTTAAAGGGTTCTCTGTATTCCATAGGATAAATTTCCTTACCCGTCAGAAGCGCTACGCGCGTTAGGCCGAATTCTGCCAGACTAACACTTGAAGGGACAGGATGATCGAGCCATGCTGCATATACTTTCTGAAAATCGCCGATACTCGATTCTTTCCATTTTCCATCTTCCTGAAATGATTTAAGGTATAGAGTCATGGTCGTCATCAGGCTTCCCCAGGAATCATCATACTCAAAAAGCAGACTTATAGCACTGAGAACAGCTGCAGCATCAAATAAGAAATTCTCTTTCTGAAGAACATCTTTGCTGTAGGAATGAGCAAGATTTGTTCCATCCCAGAATTTATTTAACAGGTTTTGAATAAGATTTGCCGCATGCTTTTCAAGATCAGGTCTAACAAGAAATCTTCCTGCCTGCAGCATTGCGATGGCAAGAAGTGCATTTATCCCGCAAAGAATCTTATTATCCTTTGAAGGCTGTTTTCTTGTAAGCCGTTCGGTGAGCAGCTTACTTTCAATATCTTCAATGTGATTTTCATTCATCCTTATAAGGTGGATTGATCCCTCAAAGTTCCCTGATTTATTAATATAATAAGTTTGTGAAAACTTTTCAAATTCCTCCGGAAGCAGACTATTTTTAATCTCTTCGTAGCTCCAGATGTAAGTTGCACCCTCTTCATGCTCTGTATCAGCATCATGCCCGGCTATATAAAATCCATCAACCTTAAAACATTCCTCAAGGCATTTAAGAATATTATCTGCCATATTTTTGTAAGTTTCCTTTCCTAATACTCTGAATGCAAGCGAATAGCTCCAGAGTGACATAGCCTGATCATATAACATTTTTTCAAAATGAGGAATAGTCCACTCCCTATCTACACAATATCTGAAAATGCCTCCCTGAAGATGATCGTTCAATCCTCTGAGGCGCATTGCATCGAGAGTCTTACTACAGATTGTTTTTGTCGAAGGACTATCATCCAGAGCCGCCTGATATAAAAGAAACAATAAGGAAGAGTGTGGAGGAAATTTATGACCCTTTCCAAATCCGCCATTTTCAGTATCATAATATTTTGAGAGTGTATCAGAAAGAGAAGACTCTGAGGCCTTCTCTGGTGGATTTTCTGCTGAAACGAATGGAGGAATTTTATTAGTATTATTTTCGAAATAGGTCTGAACCTTTTCAGCCTCCTCAAGAAACGAGAGCATTGAGTCTCTTGATTTTGCTGGTGCATAAGTAAGGGCATAAACAGGACGGAGATCGGATGTCATGAAAACGTTCAGAGGCCAACCTCCTCTCCCATTCTGATTATTAATAAATTCCATCAGGAACTGATCAATATCAGGACGTTGTTCACGGTCAACCTTTATACACACAAAATGATTATTAAGATAATCAGCGGTAGAGAGATCAGAAAACGCTTCCGAAGCCATTACATGACACCAATGACAGGTTGCATACCCAACAGATACAAACAGAAGTTTCTTCGTTTCAGCAGCATAGCTTATAATTTCATCGCTCCACTCCTGCCACCATACCGGATTGTTAATGTGCTGCAGAAGATAAGGCGACGATGATCTTTCAAGATTATTATGTCTGATATCCATTTCATCAATATCTTATTTCATCATAATTTGTATACATCATACTCATTAACTGATACAATTAATTCATTTTCATTGCTCAGAGAGTAATAATTGTTAACGAATGATAATACAAATTGTTCAATGGAATGAAATAACTGAACGTAAGAAAAAACTACATCACAATAGCATCATAGTCTCACCTTATGAGACACATGAAGATTCATAAGCTGAAGATAAAATTACCTTACGCTATAGCGGGAAGTTTGCAAGACTGCAAGACCGGGAACCTCACTATTTTGTGTTCGAATCCTCTGCAGGTTTCTTCTCACCACCTGTCAAACCCATGGTAAGAGCTGTCATTCCGGCCAATCCGCCTAACTGCATGGTTTCGAGTGCTGAGCTTGGAACAATCACTATTGTTGAGTTCGTCTTTAAACCTTCATACAACATATTCATTGCTCTCAAATGCAGAGCTACAGGATTGTTTTCATATGTTTTTGCTGCTTCGCCGAATTTCTCAGCTACCTGCCGTTCCGAATCACCGAGAATCACCCTAGCCTGACGTTCTCTCTCGGCCTGGGCCTGCATCGACATAGCATCCTGCAATGAGGATGGAATGTTAACATCTTTGACTTCAACAGATATTATCTTTATTCCCCATGGTTCAGTACGGTCATCAATAATTCTCTGAAGCTGTTCACTCATCTTATCTCTGCCTTCGAGCATTTCCGAAAGCATAGTTTTGCCGATCACATCACGCAGGGCAGTCTGTGATGCCCAGTTAATTGCATTTTTATATTCAGCAATCTCCAGAGCAGCTTTTTTGGCATCAAAAACCTTCCAGAACAGAACTGCGTCTACATCGACAGGGACAGTATCTTTTGTAAGAGTCTTTTCAGCAGTAAATGATGTTGTAATTACGCGATTGTCAATCCAATATGCAACAGTGTCGATGATTGGAATAATAAAAAACAAACCCGGGCCACGAAGTGAATGGAAACGGCCCAGACGAAGGACTACTGCTTTTTCCCACTGATCAGCAATCTTTATGGCAGCAGAAATAATAATTGCTAAAAGTACTGTAATAACTCCAATAATCATGGACCCTGCTCCGGCAAGATCTTTGTTCCCTGAGTAAGCAATGGCAAGTCCAATGGCAACAACTACAAAAAAAACTAATACTGAAAATGAACTTCTGGTTTTCATAACAACTACCTCCAATTATTTAGTAAGTTAAAATTCTGACATTTACCGGTCACTGAAAAATCTTTTCTAATCAAAACCTCATCAGTAAAACAAAAGAATATCAAAATTAGTCAATAAATGGTCGGAATGCAACAATTTTAATAGGGTTACTGATATAAGGAGTGGGACATCACTGAACAAGATATGCAATGTTAAACAGTCCATGATCGAACTTTGCTAAACTTTATGTGTTTTAGCTATAATTACTAACCAAAATATACTAATAACATGGATATGGTTAAAGAGAAAACAATTTCGGTTGAAACGGATATCAACATCCCTATTGAAAAAGTCTGGAGTTACTGGACAGAACCAAAGCATATCACACAATGGTGTTTCGCATCAGATGACTGGTATGCGCCCCGTGCTGAAAATGAGCTAAAAGTTGAAGGAAAGTTCCGGACCAGGATGGCTGCCCGCGATGGAAGTACGGGTTTTGATTTTGAAGGTATATACACAAAGGTACTCAGACATAAAGCTATTGAATATACCATTGCGGATGGCAGGAAAGTCAGGATCACATTTTTAAACCATGGTACGGAAACAAAAGTGACTGAATTTTTCGAAGCCGAAACAGAGAATTCCTATGAGGCACAAAGAGGTGGTTGGCAGGCCATTCTCAATAACTTTAAAAAGTACTGTGAATCAAAACAGTAAAGACGTTATCAATTATTCATGATTTTTTATACTACCGTATCAGCCGGAAGAATGAGTAAGAGCTAAAAGCAGGGGCTAAACCAATAGCTGAGAATTATCTCACATTTGTAAGTAAGTATATAAAATTTATGAAGTATCGATACAGGGAAAAAGTTTATTTCAACGAAGATCCAACTCGAGATTTTTCAGGAAGTCGACCTCCATGTCATTGAAAAAAGCCGTTAAGGCCACTTTCCTTTTAGACAGATATTCAATCTTATTGTTGATCTTATCAGACCTATCTTTATCAAATCTAAGTTGAAAGAATAAACTCAAATTATGTAGTTTATCTATTCTCTCTTCTATGGAAGTGATCCTAAACTCCAGTACTTTACAACGTAAAAAACCGTAAACGCCGATTGATAATAATTTAATTTTTTCCAATTTGCTTTAGTTTTTTAATTTCTATTTATATAAAATGTTATAGGTCATGCACCTTTATAATAAAGCCACAGATTTATTTTGCTCTTTTTACGAAGCAATTAAAATAAAGTTACACTTTACAAAGCTTAAGTCATTTTATAAAGCAAAACCCCCGGCATTTCTGCCGAGGGCTTCTCCACCAGACCTAATGCTTCCAGGTCCGATCATGCTATTTACAGCGGCGATTTAAAACCTGCCGGGGACATTCAAAATCTTAATTTACATTTAATTTTATGTATTCGGTTAAGTGTGCAAATAAAAAAGCAGCTATGGTAAGTTTTCATAACTGCTTGATTTTTAGTCGGCCCGGAGGGAATCGAACCCTCGACCCCATGATTAAGAGTCACGTGCTCTGCCAGCTGAGCTACGGGCCGGAAAAGGCTGCAAATTAACTTAAATCCTTAGAATTCTGGAAACAAAAAACCATCTAATTTATTAATTTAGAAAACTAATCATGCATTATGCTAATATTGTGCTAATTATCATTTTAAGATAGCTGAAGCCACAAGTTACTTTTTTATTATTAATTTAGAAACAGATGACATCGACCGAAATATCAAATACCCGCCTGATAAGTCAGAAAATTGAAAAAACCTCATTTAAAACAACAAAAGAAATTGTAAGGTGGATGGGAGCCATACAGGCACAGGATTATCCGATGGCAAAATGGGCTCTTGGAACGCGACTTACCGGTTCAACTGAAAAGGATATAGAGTCCTCTCTTGATACAGGAGAAGTAATACGTATACATGTACTACGGCCAACATGGCATTTCGTTGCTGCTGATGATGCCTACTGGATGCTTCAGCTATCAGCGCCAAAAATAAAATCTTCCATGAGATCAAGAAATAAAGAATTGGGACTGACTGAGTCTGTTATTTCTAAAACCAATGATATTCTCCGGAAAAATCTTTCAAATGGCTTAAGTTTAACCCGCAACGAATTAGCGGATGAGTTTCATAAAGCGAAAATACAAACTGAGGCCAACAGACTCAGCCATATACTGTTCAGTGCTGAAATGGATGGAATTTTGTGCAGCGGGCCATTAAAAAACAATAAACAGACGTATTCATTGCTCTATGAAAGAGTACCTTGTAAAAATGACTTCTCACGAGATGAAGCTCTGGCAGAACTGGCAAAAAGATACTTTAACAGTCGCTGTCCTGCAACTCTCGAGGATTTTATCTGGTGGTCCAACCTGTCAGCCACAGAAGCCAGGAAAGCAATGGATATGATAAAGCAGGAGTTTGTATCTGAAACAATAGGCTCCTGCAGATATTTTTTTCCAAATTCGTTTCATGAAGTAAGACCTGAAAGTAGTTCAGTTCACTTATTACCTGCTTTTGATGAGTTTCTGATAAGCTACAAAGACAGAAGCAGCTCACTTTCTTTGGTACATAATAAAAAAGCTATTACAAATAACGGGATATTCCATCCTCATATAGTTATAAACGGCCAGGTTACAGGCTTATGGAAACGAACTTTTCAAACGAACAAAGTTCTTATTGAGACCCGCTATTTTGAGTCTCCCGATAAGAGTACTAAAGATCTGATAGAAATGAAAGCCGGAATGTTTGGAAGGTTTTTAAATAAAGAATCGGTGGTTGCAGAAGTTAAGTAACCGGAATTACGCGAATAATCCGTATACAAATAAAAAAACAATTATTTACTCCGGAAAGTCAGATATAATACTTTCCTGTGTATTTCAAAGAGGTGATAACAGACGCATAAAAAACGTAACTTTGTAAATATTAATGGTTTGTTATATAGATTTTTTTAACTGGCCATTAATTTTTAACTACAAGTCTGACATCAGGTAGTATGGTTGGGTAGGTAAGAATTAAATAATAAAAGCATAATAAATGAAAAAATATTTATCATTTATATGTCTAATATTATTATCGGCTAGGATGCTTAGCCAAAGCTGTTCTATTCTGGCCAAGGCCAATAATATGACTCCCGATAAACTCTGTTCTCCGGTATCCACATCCTGGAATGTCAGCTATACAGGTGTTGATGATGGTGGCACAACTGTTCAGATACAATATAACTGGGATGATGGAGTCACTCAAACAGTCCCGGCCATAAACGTTGGTCCGGGTATATTCCAGGCTACTGAAGCACATGTTTATACTTCAATGGGGAATGTTTGCAATTACCATCCTGAAGCGACACTGATAGTTAATGGTGTGGTATGTAGCTCATCCTCCCAGCAGCAAATAGTAACAGTTTGGGATGATGATAATCATAACGGAGGACACATGCATATTAACCCTGCTGTTTATCCGATATGTGTTGGAAACGGCGATAATGTCCGGTTTCAGGACCTTACTCAATTTAACTGCGTGCCACCACAGGAAAATGATGTACCAAATCTTTTTACACGTTGGGTGCAATGGATCTATGGGACCGATATAACCATGACCGGAATCCCGGTTACTATTAACGGAACACCAGAAGTGTTTCCATATACGGGTCCTGTAATTACATTACCAGGACCTGTAACAGGATCAGGAGTGTATTCCGAAATGATCAACGTTGCAAACGATAAACTTGTCGGACAATATTTTCAGGTTACTTTAAGAAACTGGAATTATTGCAATCCATATGATGATCCGAATATCCCGGGACCACCTGTGGATTTAATAAATGGCGATAATGCTCCGGTGACAACTACGGCAATTATACTTATTGTACCATATCCCGATGCAACAATTAATCCTGTGGGCAATTTATGTCTCAATGATCCTCCTGTAACCTTAACAGCGCATGATCCAGGCGGAACATGGTCAGGACCGGGTGTTACAGGCAACAGGTTTGATCCCGCAACTGCCGGTGTCGGAGATCATACAATAACATATAATATTACTTCAGCAAGCGGATGCACTGACAATGATCAGACAACAATCACTGTTCTCCCGTCACCTGATGCAACGATCACACCAACAGGCATAATATGCATTAATGATGGAGCAATAGCACTTACAGCCCACGACTCCGGCGGTATCTGGTCAGGCGACGGGGTAACCGGGAACACTTTCAATCCTGACGTCGCCGGATTAGGAAATCATGTAATAAAATATTCAATTACTAATATAAATGGCTGCAGCGATTCTAATCAGATTACCATAACCGTTGATCCTGCTCCCGATGCGACGATAACTCCGGTAAATGCTCTGTGTTTAAATAGCCCTTCAATTACGCTAATTGCCCATGATCCGGGGGGTACATGGACAGGGCCGGGTGTAACAGGAAATACTTTTGATCCAGTTGTTGCAGGTGTTGGAAGTCACGTAATAGGATATAAAATTACAAATAACAACTGCAGCGATTCAGATCAGATAACTATTATTGTTGCAGATAAACCTGATGCTACAATATCTCCTGTCAGCACTATATGTATTAACGGCTCAACGGTAACACTGGCAGCTCATGATCCTGGCGGTATCTGGTCGGGACCTGGCGTTACAGGAAATATATTCAATCCCTCAGTAGCCGGTGTGGGTTCGCATAATATTGATTATAAAATAACAAATGGCAGCGGATGCAGCGACTCAGATCAGATAATAATAACTGTAGTACCCAAACCCGATGCAACAATAACGCCGGTAGATACTTTGTGCATTAATAACCCGGCAATTACCCTGATGGTAAAAGATACCGGGGGTGTTTGGTCAGGCGCTGTATCAAATAATAATTTCGATCCGGCTGTTGCTGGTGCCGGAAATCATACCGTTAATTATACTATAACTGATCTTAACGGTTGCAGCGATACTGATCATATTACTGTTTCAGTAATTCCTGTACCAGTCGTAACCATAAGCCGTGTCAAATATTTATATTTAAATAGTCCCCCTGTTAATTTAAACGCAACACCTGCCGGGGGTATCTTCACAGGAGATGGAATAACAGGGAATGTTTTTAATCCAGGGGAGGCAGGTCTGGGAACTCATGTCATACAATATCAGACTATTCCCGATCGATTCGGATGCCTGGCAACAGACACTGTTCATATCAATGTGATTATACGTCCCCTTCCTGTTGCACTCTTCAGACCCGATACTGTTGGATGTTCACCGTTAAGAGTTCAATTCATAAATAAAAGTATCAACGGTGAATCTTATCTGTGGGATTTTGGTGACAGAGTATATTCTGAAGATGAATCGCCATCTCATATATATTATACACCAGGAAGCTATATTGTATCGCTGAGTGTTTCCAATATCAGCGGGCAATCAGTATATACTTCATTAATAACAGTTTACCAGAATCCAACCGCAATTTTCAATGTATACCCCACTGAGGTGACAAATAATACCCAGATTGTTGTTTGTTCCAACTATTCCTATTATGATGATTCACAGCTTTGGAAGTTCGGAGATGGAACTACGTCCACTGAGGATAGTCCGTATCATAAGTATGAATCAGAGGGAACTTTTAACATCACACTCATTGTAATGACAAAAGAAGGATGTATCGATTCAGCCAGTTTCCCTACACCTGTTCATGTAAGTTTTAATCCGGGGACAATTAAATTTCCAAATGCGTTTGTCTGGAACCGGACAGGTCCCACAGGGGGCTACTGGCAGGAGGGCACTGTGAATGACAGAATTTTCAGGCCTCATTTTGAAAATGTCCTGGAATATAAACTTCAGATATTCAACCGTTGGGGCGTCCTGATTTATGAGAGCAATGATTTGCAAAAAGGATGGGATGGATATTTTGGCAACGGGAATCTGGCTCTTCAGGGTGTGTATGTATGGAAAGCCACCGGCAGATTCGCCGATGGAAAGTATTTTGATATGGTGGGTGATGTAACTTTTTTACATTAGTAACATAAATATGTAAGACATTTTTCAGAGGAAGAGGCAGAAGTGATCTTTAAACTACATAATCGGGAAATACCGAAAGAGAATAGAACAGGTATTGACATTAAAAATTTAATTTTACAAAAAGACGAGAGTGTTGCCTTCACTTCTTAAATCGTAATAATTATAATGAAAAAGTTCAGACTTGATAATGAATTGCCTGAATCAATTGAAAAATGGGGATGGAAATTTCATCATCTGGGTATACCCACAGACAGAAGTATGCCCGGGGAAAAATATATACCTCATTTGAAAATATATGTTTCCGGTTTTAGTGAAAGCCCATTTGGGATAGAGTGGATGCGGTTTGAAAAAGGTTGTGAGTTCAATAAATTGATCTGCACCGTTCCTCACATTGCCTTCCAGGTAGATAATCTGGAATATGAAATATCTGCACATAAATTAAAGGTCATTACAGAACCCAATTCCCCTTCTGATGGGGTAAGGGTTGCCATGATAGAACACAATGGGGCACCTATAGAATTGATCGAATTTCATACACTTTAATTTTAATAAAGTACCATAACTATGCTAAACTATATTTATTCATTTATCCATCTGTCGTTCATCGGTTTTATTGCGTTGTTTCCTGTTGTTAATCCTATAGGTACTGCTTTTATAGTCAATCCATACCTTAGCGAATTATCGCGTGAGGAAAGGATTAAAGCTGTTAAACGCATATCTTTTTATGCATTTTGTATCAGTGCAATAACTTTATTCACAGGTCATTGGATTTTAGAACTTTTCGGGTTATCGGTTCCTATTATACAACTGGCCGGAGGTATCATGATATGTAAAATCGGATGGGAATTTCTTTCTTCTGATAAAACTGAAGATAAATCAACATCCTCTAATAAGGAATCTGATCTGAATCATCTATCGGTGGTGGATAATCAACTTTTTTACCCTATTACATTCCCAATTACCACAGGTGCCGGTACATTGGCAGTTCTGTTTACATTAAGTGCTCATGGTAACGCTGATAAATTGAGTCAATACCTGATCAATACAGGAGCTTTATTGGTCTCGGTTATCATAATTTGTATCCTGATATTTGTATTCTTTGTAAATGCTAATCGTTTTATAAAATACGTTGGATCACATAATGAAAAAATTATTAACCGCTTAATGGCATTTCTGATTTTTTGTGTCGGACTACAAATTGCAGTCGAAGGAATTACCCTGTTAATTAAAGGATAAGCTCCCATTGAAGGTGTTGCTGGCAATCAACCCCGGGTTTGTATTAAATAAAAATTTTATGACTCCTCTTTACGTAAAACTGATATTACTTCTGATAGCGCTTACAGCATTTGCAGCGATGATATTTATTATTTTCCTGCGAAAGAATCAAAAAGTAAAGCGAGTATTAACTCAGCCATTTCCAGGAAGATGGCGCAGCATTTTAAATGAACATGTATTGTTTTACTGCGATCTGGATGATGCTCAAAAAGCCGGATTTGAAAAACGGGTACAGCTGTTTATGGCAACAAAAAAAATTGAAGCTATTGATACTGATATTGACGACAGTATTAAAATTATGGTTGCTGCCAGCGCCATTGTCCCTATGTTCGCATTTCCGGAATTCAATTACCCCGATCTGCGGGAAATATTGATTTACCCTAACAGTTTTGATGATAATTTCCAGACCAGCCGTTTTGAAGGTCATGAAGAAAATATTATCGGTATGGTTGGAAACAGGTTCATGAACGGCACAATGGTCATTTCAAAACCTGATCTGATAAAGGCTTACGATAAGACCACTCATAAAAACAATGTTGGTATTCATGAATTTGTCCATCTGATTGACAATAGCGACGGAGCGACCGATGGCATTCCAGAAATACTGATTAAACATGCCTATGTTGCTCCCTGGCTGGAATTAATAAAAAAGGAGATGTCACGAATTGAAAAGGGAAAGTCTGATATCAGCCCTTATGCGCTTACCTCTAATGCTGAATTTCTGGCTGTGGTAAGTGAATATTTTTTTGACAACCCTGAAAAATTCAAGATAAAGCACCCTGATTTGTATAACTACCTGACGACAATTTTTCATCAAAATCCCTGAATGTAAAACAAATAGATCCTATCCATCCGGTGTTTCAATACATCCCGGATGAATTTTGATTAAGCATTAAAGAAAGAACGAAATTACTATCAGAAAGGTGCACGATATAAATTAATAGCTAATTTTGAGCGGTTTATGCAGACAAAAAGCCAGATTAAAATACTCTCAAATGCGAAATATTATCATATTTTTCTTTATTGTCTTGTTTGTCAGACCCGGAATGGCACAAGATCCTAAAGATTTCTCGAACATCTCATTCCTGGCAAAACTGAATAAAGACAAATCATACCTGGAACTAAAATCAAAAATTGTTTCAGAATTTGCATTTTCCAAACCCGGGCCTTGGGGAGAATTTATTAAAGGAGTGGATGAAGAAATAGCGACGCAGAAAAAAATAATTGCATTTACTTTTGACGCGTGCGGTGGGAAGAATGGTAATGGCTATGACAAAGAATTAATTGATTATTTGCGTACGGAAAGGATTCCGGCAACCCTGTTTGTGACAGGAAAGTGGATCGATTCTCAATTCGCGGCTTTTCAAAACCTTTACCCTGACAGTTTGTTCGAGATTGAAAACCATGGCCTGAATCACAAGCCATGTTCCATAGATGGAGAGAGTGCATATAAGATTCATGGAACCGCAAGTATTTCGGAAGCCTATGAGGAAATAGAGGCCAATGAGCGTAAAATAGAAGCAATTACCGGCTACAGACCCCTTTTCTATCGTTCAGCAACAGCTTTTATAGATGAGGCATGTGTTAAAATGGCTGCTATGTTAGGTGTTACAGTAATAAGTTATGAGGTCTTATCAGGCGATGCAGTTCCAAATACACCCGAACATGTACTTGAAGAGAATGTCCTTAGAAATATGAAGCCCGGAGCCGTAGTCATCATGCATTTTAACCATCCTGAATGGAATACAAAGGAAGCAATGGTGAAAATTGTTCCAAGACTCAGAGTTTTGGGTTATACCTTTGTTCATTTAAGAGATGTTGACCTTACATCAATAAATACCGATCATAAAGCAAAAGCTGTTAAATAAAGAGGTAAAATATATGAAAAAAAATGCAGAAGAAAAGACTATCGAATTGTTCAGATCGGGTCTGAACTGTGCACAAACCGTCCTGACTTCCTATTCAGACAAACTGGACTTTGACAATAATCTGGCTATGAGCATCGCCTGCGGATTTGGAGGAGGAATGGGCAGACTACAGGAGACCTGTGGAGCTGTTACCGGAGCATATATGGTACTTGGAGTGTATAACTGTAAAAAATTTGCGGATAACAAAGAGAGAAAGGAATCAACTTATGCCATGGTACAGAAATTCAATAATAAATTTAAAGAGATTAATGGAACCACAGAATGTATTGTACTTTTGAAATGTGATTTAAAAACTGAAGAAGGCCATAGGTATGCAGTGCAAAACAAATTGTTTGAGACTGTTTGTGAAAAATGCATTTCCGATTCACTAGGCATTATAGATCAACTAATTACAACACTTTAAATTTTAACATATTAACTGATAAGTTTACTCTATTTATAAGCCTAATTTCAATGAATTTGTCGACCTCGAAAAAAACAAAACATAAATTAGCATAAGGAATAAAATGTTGTAAGAGATGAAACGAATTCAAAGCATTGATATTACAAGGGGATTTGTGATGGTAATAATGGCTCTGGATCATGTAAGGGATTTTATGCATATTACCTCAATGTCCCAGAACCCTACCGACTTACAAACAACCACAACATTACTATTCATGACACGCTGGGTTACGCATCTTTGCGCCCCTACATTTGTATTTTTATCGGGAGTCTCTGCTTATATCTCATTCAAGAGACATAACAATATGTCCGAAAGCAGGGCATTCCTGCTAAAACGTGGTATCTGGCTGGTAATACTTGAATTTACCTTTATAAATTTCGCTCTTTGGTACGATATTCACTTCAGACTGCTGATAATGGAAGTCATTTCAGCTATTGGACTGAGCTTTATTGTTCTTTCGTTCCTGCTGAAACTGCCTTCGCGAACCATAGGTATAATCGGTCTGGTTTTTATCTTCAGCCATAATCTTTTGCAGGGAATTTCAATCCCCTCAAACAATATAGTGGTATTTTTCACTTCAGTATTATTCCGTCCATCCCTGCTGCAACTATCTCCAGGTTTCTCATTTTATACTGCCTACCCGCTTATACCATGGCTTGGCATTATGCTGGCCGGATTTGCCTGCGGTGAGATTTTTGAAATTCCTTCTGAAAAAAGAAATAAAATATTTCTCAGGCTCGCATTTGCTGCTTTGATTTTATTCACCGTTATCAGGTTTATAAATATTTACGGAGATCCTTCCCGCTGGTCAGCACAAAAATCATCGCTTTTTACCTTTCTTTCCTTTATCAACACAACAAAGTATCCCCCATCACTCCTTTTTATCTTATTGTTTCTTGGAATAATGTTTATAGTACTCTTCATATCAGAGAAAATAAATAACAGGTTTACCGAAATACTTTCGGTTTATGGCAGAGTACCTCTTTTCTATTTTGTAATTCATCTGTTTATCATCCATTCACTGATGTTTGCAATGTTGTTTATACAGGGGTTTGACAGCAGCAATCTGCAATTCGGTATATTTAATAATGGCAGACCAAAAACAGGAGGAGGTGTAGGACTGATAAGTATTTATCTGATCTGGTTAGGTGTTGTTGTACTCATGTATCCTGTGTGCAAATGGTATGGCAGATATAAATCGGAACATGCCGGGAATAATCTTCTCAGATATCTCTGATAAGTGCGGGAATTGTTGCTGGTGAAATTTATTAATTCCGGCTGACAGAATTCTTCCTGAATGTTATACCACTGATTATGAATAAAATTCCTGAAACCAGAAATGGCGTAATAACAATCAGTGAAGCCGGGTTTCCTGAAAATGAATTAAAAAAAATAGTGCCGGAAACTGAACCAAGTATAAAAAGCACGCCACCGGCTAACTCCCATTTCCATGCAATAATTAAAAAAGCGGCTAATATTATAACAGGAATATTGTGCTCTAGAAATCCCAATATCTTCATGCCAAAAGATACATCTCCCCCGAACGCATCAAATGAAAACATGGTCATAAATACGAGTGAAATGATAGTTAGAATCCTGGGAGTCCAATATAAAAACTTTGCCATTTACTTTAGGTTTTAGTTTTCAAAAATTGATATTTACCGCCGAATTTGTTCAAATCACCGAGTTTAAATGCCTGATAATTTATACTTTAAAATTACATTTCTTTGATTAGAAAGCAAGTAAATTTCTTTTGTAAATTAGTGGTAATATTTTTTACAAACTCCCACTGTCAAAATGCTTTTCTGATTCAAAAAATATTCATTTAAAGTGGTGAGTTCAAAATTCAAAATATGACATATGTATCTGAAATTCCAAAAATTCATTAAGCTGTATTGGATTCTGATAATTTTGATTGCTATAAAGCTTCTATTGCAATTTGTGCTCGTTAATCCGGTTTATGAACTTCATCGTGATGAATATCTATATCTGAATCAGGCTGATCATCTTGCTTTTGGATATATTTCAGTGCCTCCGCTAATGGCAGTATTCTCTAAAATATTGTTTTTCCTTGGGGGAAGCGTATTCTGGGTTCGTTTTATCCCTGCATTATTTGGAACTATGACGATAGTCTTCACCTGGTTGATCGCAGAGTCTGTAGGTGGAAGCTTATTCGCGAAAATCCTTGCTTCAGGAGCAGTGGTTTTCTCAGCTATTATGAGAATTAATATTCTATACCAGCCTAACTCATTTGATATTTTATGCTGGACAATTATATTCTATCTACTTATAAAATACATTCAATCGGAAAAGACCAAATGGCTGCTTTATTTATCAGTTATTGTTGCTCTTGGTTTCTACAATAAGTATAATCTTATATTTCTCATTGCCGGACTGGCTGCAGGTTTTCTATTGACCTATAACAGAAGGCTATTTACCAATCCTTCCTTCTGGAAAGCTTTTATAATCAGCTTAATATTATTATCCCCCAATATTATCTGGCAGATAACAAATCATTTCCCAGTTTTCCAGCATATGAAAGTTTTAAAACACAACCAGCTTGATAATAACTCTTCAGGCGGGTTCCTTTTGGGCCAGGTTATGTTTTTCTTTGGTTCATTGCCTCTGATAGCAGGCGCTCTTATTGCATTTATCTTTTTCAAGCCTTTCAGACCCTACAGGTTCATCGGAATATGTTTTGCAACAGTGATCATACTATTTGCAATAATGAAGGCAAAAGATTATTACTCCATAGGATTATATCCTGCAATAATTGCATTTGGAAGTATTTATTTCGATAGTATTTTGTCAAAAAAATGGAGATTATTTGTTCTTCCCCTTCTGATCGTTTTTAATCTTGTCATATTTCTTATTACGCTTAAAGTAGTATATCCTGTTTATACCCCGGTTGAAATCAGACAGCATGCAAAGGCTTTCGAAAAGCTGGGATTGCTTCGCTGGGAAGATGGGAAAAATCATAGTCTTCCCCAGGACTTTGCTGATATGCTGGGCTGGCATGAGATGGCTGATAAAGCGCTGGCTGCATTCAAACTGATACCAGAATCGGAAGGGAAAAACACACTTGTTATCTGTTCTAATTACGGTCAGGCAGGTGCTTTAAATTATTTCAACCGGGGAAAAATGCCTGAAGCCTATGCTTTTAATACTGATTATATATACTGGCTACCACAGCTTAAAGAGATCCGGAACATTCTTTTAGTCGGAGATAAACCCTCAAAAGAGCTAGCAAGTATTTTTAAGGAAGTTAAACTAACAGGTGTTGTTGAAAATGAATATGCAAGAGAAAAAAATACAGGAATCTATATATTAAGCGGAGCCAGTGATTTATTTACAAGAGCCTTTTACAATAAGGTTGAGGAACGGAAAAAGAATCTGGATATCTTTTAAGTACGAATAAAAAATCAGATAAGTGTATAAAAAAACCGGTAACAGGTTCAGATCAAATAAAAGGTATTAATAAAAACATTAACATTAGAAAAGATAGATTATTCAAAATAGTCTTGACGATAGTTACTATTCTGACTTTAGACAAAATCCGGTCTTTCTGTAATTGATATCAAACTGTAATATCTGGTATTCAGCAATAAGGAGCAACCGCTTATTATACGTCGTAGTCTTTGGCTTTAACTTCCCTTTTTAAGAATATGGTCAACACTAAATACCCCGGAACCCCTGGTGGAAATGTACAAAAACAGGAAACAATAAATTACGGCTAATTCACCACCGTTTTGAATCGGTAATAAAACATGTGTTCCATGCACGAACCAGTAAGCATAAGCCATTTCTCCACTACAAATAAACGCTGCCCAATGGGTCCAAAGACCTATCATGACCAAAAAGCCTCCTAAGAATTCTATTGGGCCTGCTACAAATATTATATACCCGGGCATACCGTGTCCTGCAGGCGGGAAGGAGAAAAGCTTTTGTGAACCATGCCACAGAAAAAGAAATCCAACAAGAATTCGAAGGATAGAATAAACTTCCTGCTCATACTTTTCAATAAACAATTTTGTGCTCATCTTCTTTAATTTTTAACTGATCTTTTTGGTATAATTTTTTAAAGTTTTTTAAGAGCTATACTTTAAATTCAGAAAAAGACTGGTAGTCTCATTAAAATTTCCAGCTTAATATTTTCTGGTCTTCGTTCATAATATCAAATCATTATAATCAATAAAGCATAGGTCCTTAAAACTAAAAATAATGCATTAAGAACCGAAGTAGAACATAATCCCCCCAAATTTACTATGCAACATAATATAAGCCAAATATATTTTTAAAAAGTACCATAAATTTTCATGTTTCTCTGATTTGATTTATCATAGCAAATAAAATTCGAGGGAAGAACACTAATGAATAGTGAAGATTTCAAAAAGAAAAATCTATTTTAAATAAGTCACTGGAACCTCAGCGGTTCCATCTAACATCTCTGCCGGTTTTTGGAGATGTTTAAGAGGAGATAATATAGATTATATAGATTTTAGGGTAATGTTGACGAGGAAATTATGGAAG
>WSSedB1CaDRAFT_10000399_pt1 | contig 19609 bp, 20 predicted proteins | sample WetSurSB1Cattail_FD_9460 | JGI IMG/M metagenome (IMG submission 9460)
AGTGTTACTCGGTATCTTGGCGACATGGCGGCCTCCTTGAAAGGGTTACGCCATTATGCCATATATTGGATTTAAGCGAAATATTAAATGTTACGTGGTACTAGGCGGTTATTCCTTCCAGTGAATGCAAGAAACCGGACAAACGTCGATGGCCTCCTCCTGAATTGTATTCTCGGGAGCCCCAGTCGAATTATAGGCCTCTGCCTTTCCGCTGTCAGCGAACCGAAACACATCAGGTACGTTGTCAATACAGAGCCCGCAACTAATGCACACATCCTCATCAACCCATACTGTTTTCGGCATTGTCTTTTCCTCCCTTGAAAAAGATTACTTTGTACCGGCAGTCAATGAACCGCCGTTCAGCCGTGCTTCCAGAAACGACCGGAGTGCCACGGCATTGTTGCGCTCCATGTCATGCGCGCTGAAGATCAAGGTAATAGTCTGCTTTCGAGCCATCTCCAGAAGCGGACGCCAGGCTTCGCTGTTGGCCTCCAGCTCGGCATCGTAGCGACGGCAGAACTCCTCCCACTTGGCCGGGACATGACCAAACCAGTGCCGCAAAGCATCGCTGGGGGCCACTTCTTTCAACCATCCATCTGGAGGTTTTCTTTCTTGATTCCACGAGGCCATAATCGATCCACAAGAAAGCGCGAACCATCGTCCGGCTATAAGGGTCATACGCACGTTTGACTCGTATCATGACATGTACCTCTTTAATCGGTTACAGCACCACCCCTGCCCTTTGTGAGACTTCAACTGATATTGAACATCTTCAAATCTTATAATCCCGACCCAATTGACTTACAGGTTCTGCTCAGCCCTTCTTCTCCAGAAACATCTTGATCAGGTCGATGGGCACCGGAAAGATAGTGGTGGAGTTCTTCTCGGCGGCGATCTCCGTCAGGGTCTGCAGGTAGCGCAATTGAAGGGCGGTCGGCTCGACGGCCAGCACCTTGGCAGCCTGGGCCAGTTTTTCCGAAGCCTGCAGTTCGCCCTCGGCGTGGATAATCTTGGCGCGCCGCTCGCGCTCCGCCTCGGCCTGCTTGGCGATGGCTCGCTGCATCTCCTGCGGCAGGTCGATGTTCTTCACCTCCACATTGGCGACCTTCACCCCCCACGGTCCGGTATGCCGGTCGAGAATCTCCTGCAGTTCCTTGTTGATTTTCTCCCGGTTGGCCAGAAGCTCGTCCAGATCGACCTGGCCGAGCACGCTCCGCAGTGTTGTCTGGGACAACTGGCTGGTGGCATAGAGGTAGTTTTCCACATCCACGATCGCCTTCTGGGGCTCCATGACGCGGAAATAGATGACCGCGGAGACCTTGACCGTCACGTTGTCGTGTGTGATCACGTCCTGCGGAGGAACATCCATGACCACGGTGCGAAGCGTCACACGCACCAACCGGTCAATGCCGGGGATGATGAAGAAGAGGCCAGGTCCCCGTGTTCCGGCAAGACGGCCGAGGCGGAACAACACTCCGCGCTCGTACTCGGGGAGAATACGGACCGCACTGGCAGCGAACATGACAACAAGAACTAAGAGAAAGACGATCGGTACGTAATTAAAGATGTCCAGCATGAATTGTTCCTCCTTATCATAGAGATATCCTGAATCCGTAACGCCTGTACGGCGAAACGAGCGAAATGCCGTGACTGAGGCATTCCAAGCGAGAGAAGCCGGGAAGGCGTCGCGGATTCAGAGATACACTATCGATGTTTTTTCACCTTGAGCCGCATCCCTTCCACTGCTTCCACCACCACCTTGTCACCAGCAGCAATCGGTTCCTCGCTCCAGGCATCCCAGTACTCGCCGTTGACGAATACCTTTCCCTCGGGCACAATCCCGCTGTCGGCCCGTCCTTCCTGACCGATCAAACCTTCCCGCCCGGTGGCCGGCCGTCGGCGATGGGCAGCCAAAGCCTTGGTGACGGCAAAGACGAAGAACCCGGTAACGGCCACTACCGTTACGGCAATCACGCTCCAGGAAACCCGCAGATAGGGCTCCGGAGATTCGAACAGCAGCAATGATCCCAGAACCATGGCTATCACACCTCCGATCGTCAGCATCCCGTGCGAGATAACCTTGATTTCAGCGATGAAAAGTATCAGCCCCAGCAAGATCAGCAACACACCGGCATAGTTGACCGGCAGGGCCTGAAAGGCGAAGAAAGCCAGAATCAGTGATATCCCGCCGATTACACCCGGCAGGATCACGCCTGGATTGGAGAGTTCGAAGAACAGTCCCATCATCCCGAGCATCATCAGCACATAGGCCACGTTGGGGTTGCTGATGGCATTGAGAACCCGCTCTATCTCCCCCATCTCCGCCGGCACGACCTCGGTGCCTGCCAGATGCAAGACCGTATCCTTTCCGTCCCGTACGATGTGTCTTCCTTCCAGCTGCCGCAGCAGATTGGCACGGTCGCGAGCAATCAAGTCGATTACCTTGCCTTCCAATGCCTTATCCGCGCTCAGGGAAATGCTCTCGCGCACCATCCGCCGCGCCAGCGCCTCATTCCGGCCACGTTTTACGGCAATCCCCTCCACGTAGGCCTCGGAATCGTTCACAACCTTCTCCTCCATGGTCTTGTCCGGCTTCTCACCGATGGAAACCGGGTGGGCGGCACCGATATTGGTGCCGGGCGCCATGGCGCTCACATCCGCCGCCAGGGCGATGATGGCGCCCGCCGAGGCAGCGCGCGCACCGGAGGGCGCCACATACACCGCAACCGGCACCGGGCTGGCAAAGATATCCTTGACGATCTCCCGCATGGCCGTATCCAGCCCTCCGGGAGTATCGATCTCGATCAGCATCAGGCGATCTCCTTGCCGGGCCGCCTCTTCAATGTTGCGGTGCAGGAATTGGGCAACCACCGGGGTGATCGGGTCATGGATGACGGCAACGCGTATTCTTCCCTGCCCGGCAGCCAGGAGAGTGGCGCACAGAAACAGGCACATGATGAAAACGAGGCTGAGACGCATACGACCTCCCAAACCATACACGTTTCAAGTATACGCCCGTTCCTGCTTTGGTCAAAAAAATGAACTGTTTGCGAACCTGGCAACTCTGTTCCTGACAACAAAAAAGGCCCGTAAATACGGGCCATGACAACAATATCAGTCGATATCAGGCCCTGCCCCGCCTTGCGTTGCTGGTACCTGTAACTTTTCGTCAAGCAGCTCCGACATTTCCACCAGCCTGATGAATTCGGCACGGTAGCCCTCGTTATCAGCGCCCTTTGCCTTGCGGGCAATTTCCAGAATCTGGCTGTAGCTGGCACTGCCCTTATGTTCCGAGTTGCGAAGCAGCATACCCCATTCCGCCACGGCCGCAGCGAAATCGACATTCCTGCCGGCCTTCGAAACAGCCGGTATTTTCTGGACAATTTCGCTACTGGTATCTTCCTGCGTTTTTTTGTAGCGGAAGCGGATCGTGGCCAGTTCAGCGCTCGCAAGGGCGCTGTCTTTCACCAGGGTAGTCTGGTAGGTCAGTTCCTGCCTGCCAGCAAATGCGCTTTCTGCGGGTACAATTTCATACAGCGCCGTTACCGTATGCCCGGAACCGAGTTCACCGGCGTCTTTCTTGTCATCAGCGAAATCCTCGGCTCTCAACATTCGTTTTTCATAGCCGATCAACCGGTAGGATTTGACCTTCGCCGGGTTGAATTCGACCTGCATTTTGACATCCTTGGCAATGGTCATTAATGTCCCGCCCAATTGGGTAAGCAGAACCTTTTTTGCTTCCAGCAGGGTATCGATATAGGCGTAATTGCCATTTCCCCTGTCTGCCAGCTTCTGCATCTTAGAGTCTTTATAGTTCCCCATGCCGAACCCGAGCACGCTCAGGAAAACGCCGTCCTTGCGTTTCTCCTCGATCAGCCGCTCCATATCGGCATCGCTGGAAGCTCCCACATTGAAGTCGCCATCCGTCGCCAGAATGACTCGATTGTTGCCATCCTTGATGTAGTTTTCCCTGGCAACCTGGTAGGCCAGCTGAATACCCTGTCCCCCCGCGGTGCTGCCCCCGGCCTGGAGGCTATCGAGCGCTGCCAGTATCCTGCGTTTCTCCATTCCGCTTGTTGAGGGAAGCACCAGCCCGGCCTGACCGGCATACACGACGATTGCCACCTTGTCCTGTTGCCGCAATTGGCCCACAAGCAGCTTGAATGACTTGACCAGCAACGGCAGTTTGTTCTCCTGATTCATGGAGCCGGATACGTCGATCAGGAAGACCAGGTTGGCGGGCGGCAGCTTGTCCACCGGAATGCGTACACCCTGAAGCCCGACAAGAAGCAGCTTGTTGCCCGGTTTCCAGGGAGCGCCGGCCAACTCGGTGGCAAAGGAGAATGGAGCCTCGTCCGAAGGTTGAGGATAATCGTACGTGAAGTAGTTGATCAACTCCTCGGAACGCACGGCATCCGGCGGTGGAAGTGTACCGTTGTTGATGAAGCGGCGCACGTTGGTGTACGAAGCGGTGTCGACATCAATGGAAAAGGTGGACAGCGGGTTTTTAAATACATCCAGAAAGCCGTTTTCGTTGACCCGGTCGTACCCTTCGGTATTGAAATCAGCAGGCGGGGCGGCCTGGCCAACCGGCAGGGACACTCGAAGTGATTTTTGCCGTGACACATCCTTTTTTGCATATGCAATGTGCGAAGGAACAGGCATGTCCCTTATGGGGATAACAGACTTTTCTTCAGCAGTTACGGACTGTTTCCCGGCGCAGCCTGCAAGAGCAACAGCCGCGAGCAGCAGGCATAACGATAGCCAACGAAAATTGAAACGCCGCAAAATTTTTCCCTCGTTTTCAACCTGTAATGTGTTCATATACGCTCCTTGTTGTTATTCATTTCTTGCTCCTGAATTCCACTATGTAAATATCTGACACATGTCGATCCGGAAATGTTCCCGTTTCCCGATTTTTTTTCCGGGCATTTGTTTGCATGAGAAGATAAACCGCCTAGCGTGGGGATTCTTTGAGTTTTCAAGTGGATGGGCTATAATATGGATGGTTGGTAGGTGTTGCTGTTTTTGCCATTTTAAGTAGCAGGCTTGTGATTTGATGTCATGAGGTTTAGCTCGTCAGTTTTTTAGTAGCCTGTCGCGCAAAGAGGTGAACCATGAACAGACGCTTTTTTAAGAGAGGATTATTGTGGAGCGTCAGCGCTTTGTTTTTCTTCAGCTTTAATCCGATGATGGTTGGTATGGCTACCGAAGTGGTTAAGACTATCAAACACAGCGAGAAGGAGTGGAAGCAAATACTTACCAAAGAACAATTCGAAGTGCTGCGAGAAGAAGGCACGGAAGCGCCCTTTTCCAGCCCTTTGTTGAATGAACATCGCCGGGGGAAATTCGTGTGCGCCGGGTGTGGGCTTGATTTGTTTACGTCACAGCAGAAATTTGATAGCGGCACCGGCTGGCCGAGTTTTTTTGACGTGATCAAAGGCCACATCAAAACCAGGATTGATCATAGATTGTCCACGCCGCGCACAGAATATCATTGCGCACGTTGTGGCGGGCATCAGGGACATGTGTTCAATGACGGCCCCGCACCGACTGGTTTACGCTATTGCAACAACGGAGTCGCACTGAAGTTCGTGCCAGCTGAAAAAAATGATTTATGGTGAAGTAGACATTGGATTGGCGTTTATCGAAGGTCTGGCGGTGGTCGTTTCACCCTGCATTTTGCCAGTGCTTCCCTTGGTTCTTTCGACCTCGATTAACGGTGGCAAGGCCCGGCCATTCGGCATTATTGCCGGGTTTGTCGCGGCTTTCAGCGCGTTTGTGTTGATGTCGCGCCAAATCGTTGTCGCGTTGCATGTCGATCCAGACGTTATCCGCTATGTTTCCCTTACGCTGCTGTTTGTTTTGGGGCTGGTATTATTGTTCGAAAAAGTATCGGAAGCTTTCAGCCGCTTGACGCAGAGAGCGGCGACTCTCGGAAGTAAATATGGTGCAGGAAACGAGGGCGGGTTTGCCAGCGGCCTGGTAATCGGCGCTTTGATTGGGTTGGTCTGGACGCCATGTGCAGGCCCGATCCTCGCGGCGGTATTGGTTCAAGCCATTCGTCAGCAAACCAATGTGCAAAGCTTTTCCGTCACATTGGCTTTCGCGTTGGGCGCCGGCATTCCCATGCTTGCCATAGCGTTGACGGGGCGAAAGATCATGCGCCACGTTGGTTTCCTTGCGCAGCATACCTCGGCCTTGCGCAAGATTTTTGCTGTCTTGATCCTCGCCTCCGTCGCTTATCTCGGCTTCGGATCTTATGCGCAAACATTTTTTAATATCAGCGAACCGGCACAAATACAAACTGCGTATCAACTTGAAAATGGCCTGAAAAATCCTTACCCAGCGCCAGAGCTAAAAGGTATCCAGAACTGGATAAATAGTAAGCCATTGGCGCTGTCTGACCTAAAAGGCAAAGTTGTGCTGATAGATTTCTGGACTTACTCCTGCGTCAACTGTGTACGAACACTGCCGTATATTACCGAATGGGATCGTCAGTATCGTGACAAGGGGCTGGTCATCATCGGTGTGCATGCGCCAGAATTTGAATTCGAAAAAAAAGTTGCAAACATCAAATCGGCTGTGGCGCGATATGGTATCGGCTATCCTGTGGCTGTCGATAACAATCTCGAGACATGGGTTAATTATAACAACCGCTATTGGCCCGCGCATTACCTGATCGATAAAAATGGTCAGGTCGTTTATACACATTTCGGCGAGGGCGACTATGGTGTTACAGAAAACAATATTCGCTATCTGTTGGGATTGAAGGGCAAAACCGAAACTGAGCCGTCCTCGATTGAGGGGATGGCGGCGGTGGATCAAACACCTGAAACCTATCTCGGTTACGAGCGCGCCCAGCATTTTACCGGAAATCAGCCTTTACAACGCAACACTATCTCAGCTTACCAACCTACAATTTCTTTGCCCAAACATCACTGGAGTCTTGGCGGGACATGGAAAGTAGAGGGCGATAAAATTACCGCGCAAGGTAGTGATGCTGTTCTGTATCTGAATTTCACTTCCCGAAAAGTGTTTTTGGTTATGGGAACGTCAGGCGAAAAACAGCAAAAAATCAGGTTAAGCCTGAACGGCCGGCAGTTGAGCAACAACGCCGGTAAGGATGTGCACGATGATGCCGTGACAATCGACGGCCACACGCTTTACGAGCTCGTCAATCAAGCTTCATCCCAAAACGGTCTGCTCGAAATCAAGGCCTTAGCTCCCGGTCTTGAGGCATATGCATTCACTTTTGGAGATTGACTGTCGAACCGGAAAGGCTCATGCTACCTTGGTTCCGGTCATATGCCTGATTGATTCGGCATTGAAGAAATTCGACTGAAACAAATAACTCAAGGATGCAGCCCATGCCCACCACCCCATCCCCAATCATCTGCAAGAACTGCGCACTCATGCTCGCCCGAATCGTCTACCAGCGTCACTGGTGGTTTCCGCTGGTTCGTGAACCGCTCGTGCTGGGAATGCGCATTCTCGCCCTGTGTCACCGGATCGATGCCCGCCGACATGTGGTGCGCAACCCGGAATGCAAGGGATGCATCCGTTTCATGAAGGCCGAGCTGGAGGAAAAATCGCCCACCTTCCGTTTTCTCAACAACCGCATCGGCGAACACTTCAGCAACCTGAGGAATGCCCGCCTTACCCAGGCTGAACTGGAAGAAGCCAAACGGTTTGCCCGCAAGGCCATGGGCAGCAAATGACAGGACTCCCGAATAGCGATTTCTGAATTCGCTCCCGACTCCCTGCATTTCCCACTATCCCGTACGATACCAATAGTGATACAACTCCCGAAAACCAAGCCGTTCATACAGCCGCCGGGCGCTGGTATTCCTGCCCATAACCTGTAGATAGGCATACCGCGCACCTTCCGCAATTGCCCGGTTCAGCAAGCCGGTGATCAGCCGGGCGCCATACCCCTTGCCTCTCTCCCCGATTGCCGTCACCAGGTCGAACAAACCTAGAAATTCGTCTTCCAGCACCCCCAGGCCGCAGGCCACGGCCCGTCCTTCAACCGTGACCGTGACCGGATAGCGGCGCGTCGGGATCGCCTCCAGGATCTTCCCATGGGTCTGTTGACGCTCCACAGTGCTACCGCTCAGGCGGGCGTAGATATGCAGCCATTCCGGCAGTTCCTCGTCACGCATCACTGCGCCGGTCTCTTGAAGAAAATACCGGCCAACCAGATCCATACACAGCACATGACTCTGATCAACCTGCCGGTAGCCACGTTGTTCCAGAAGCTGATCAAGGCCTGAGGGCGCATTGAACGAGGTCAGCCGGAATACCGGTGGCAATCCCTTGCCGGTATAAAAGCGCTCACAGACTGCAACTTTCTCATGAAGATCGATGTTTGAGTTGAAAAGGACGTTGACCGAGTTGGCCCGTTTCGTGTACCCCTCGGCATACTTCAGCACCCAGCCGTCGTACAATTTCAGCTGCAGTGCTGGCCAAGCGTTCAGTGAAGCTTCTTCGATTCGTTGTCGCAGCATAAGATTTGCTCTAAAGATCGCTATTTTTTGAATTTTGAACTTGTACGTGCAAAGCATTGCCACGACTGTGTCTTAAATGGAGAAATAGAATTAGAATATCAACTGCACCTGCAACCGGTACTGCATATCGTCTGTCGGCTTGGTCGATGTCTGTGAGTGAATATTTCCGATATCACCCTGGAGTTTCAGATTGTGTTTATCAAAGTAGTACGACACCGCGCCGACTGTTTCGATAAGATGATCGTTTATCATATCCCTGTCCGGATCGAAATAGGAATAGCGGAATGCGGCTTCCAGTTTGTGAGGGATTATCATGTAGCCGGTCTGAACATAGAAGCCCTGAGCGCGAAGAAGATGCTTGCTCGAGTTGGCTTCCGCCTGGGCCAAAAGATATTCGCCCTGGAGCGAGAACCCCATCCATTTGAAAGCCAGATCAGCGCCATAGCTGTCTACATCAATCTTGTCGATGCCGGCAGCAGCAAAGCCTGCTTTTCTAAACCCCCTGCCAAGCCAGCCACCATTGCCCAAGGCGGCCGTAGAAGTGGTAGAAACAGTTGCAGCATAGTTGGCATTGGTGTTATCAAGCGTCGCTGTTGCTCCTCCCGCTGATTTGTTCAGAGTATTCATGAAATAGTTGGCGCCGATCGAGAGCAGGGGTTTCACGCTTCCATCCATGTCCGACTCGGAATAGGCCATGTCACCCAACGGATTTACCACGGCCCTGGCAACGAACATATTGTCATTTGTAGACCGGGTGGAAGTTTGGCCAGCACCGCCATAGACCCCGGCATAATAGTACGCCAAACCATTGGCGACTTTGCCGTGCAGCATGGCGCCGATATCATAGGTCGGTTTGAAGGCTTCAACAACGATGGAACGATCCACGAACTACAGGGCGCTGTCAGGTGTATACTCCTGGCGTGCAAAAGGTGTCTTCATCTGTCCGGCTCTGAGCTGAACCTCGTCGATCAATCTGTAGTTAATATAGGTTTCAATCAGCCCTTTAGAGTTACCGGGGGACCCTGTTGCGAGAACCCGCGGGTCGAACTCGAGCTTATAGGTCAGATCCTTGGAAAAGGCATACCCTTGAGCGATCAGCCTGATACGCTTGGCATCCCATACACTGGTATCGGACCTTGTGCTGGAGTTAAGATCAAAATCGGTGTAGGTGTAGCGGAACTGCACTCTTCCACCAAGAGTAAGTTGAAACTTCTCGTCCTGCGAGGTGAAGGTGAAACCTTTTCCCAGCTGATAATTGAAAGGTTTGTACTTGGTAACTTCCTTGTAATCTTCTTCCGTTATTACCCCTTTTTCCTTCAGAACATCCTCCAGAGTCTTGGCCGACAAACCTCCGGCCTGTGCCATGATCAGCAACAATCCCAGCGCCATTCCCCTTTTTTTCATGAGATCCTCCTTTGTTGTTTTGTGGACCGTACCTGGTTGAAAAGCCGATGACGAACCTTTCAATGACCGGTCCTTTGGCATACCGAATCGGTTTGACTATCGATTCAAGAAACATCCACCTTCACATCCATGAAGTAACAACAGCCGGAAATGTGGGCTGAAACCGTACAAAACCTGATTTCAGTAAAAACAAGTCGTTATAAATAATTTTAATTTAGAGTGGCGCAAAAAACAGCAAAACAGTTAAACTCCCCAAACAATGATTCAACTATAACAGAAGGTAAAACAATGACAACCTGAGGACATAATTCGCGATATGCACGGACTAAGATTTTCGCTGAACGGGCAAGGAAAAGTGCACCTAAATGATGAAGGTGCCTTGTCTCCCTGTGGGGGCCACCATGCAGGTTTCGAATTGTTTACTGCATGTGGAATAGATGTTTCTTTAGTGGTGTAATTTGTGTGGTGACACTTGGGGTCGGACCAAGCTAACGAATTGAATCTGCACTTGATCGATATCAGCATGTTACGGGCAGATTGGCCTCATAGGGTTGATGAAGATTAAAACCCCTACCTCGAAACCCTCACCGCATCACCCCGTCTCACAAGCCTCCCGATCACTACTGCCATCACATCCGACTCCCGCACCAAACCACCCGGCCGAATGTAGTCGATGGGTTAGGTTGGGATTGCACTCACCTGTACTGAATTTGGTGATTCAACATTGGCTTTAACTGCTGTCACCACAAAATAGTAGGTTGTCCCGGTGGTCAGCCCCGTCAGGGTGTAAGGATTGGATGCTCCGTATATTGGGGTGTTGTTGATGCCGGGAGGCCCGGGTACCCCTGTAGTAGTAGACCAGTAAATATTATAGGACGTTGCGCCTGCCACTGGCATCCAGGAAATAGTTACCTGGTTATTCCCAGATGTCGCCGCGACTCCTGTTGGCGCGGTTGGTATTGTAAAGTCGTCGCTACCGCATCCGACAAACCAGAGACATAAAAAACCCAATAAGATAATACTCAACACCGACCGATGTCTCAGACTCATACATGCCCTCCTCTTGCTAGAGTATCGCTTCATCACATTTTCCTCCCGCACCAAACCACCCAGCCGATAATACATACATAATACCGATTTTTAGAATCCCGACTTTAATCGGTATGTCGTTTCCATTTTTGGGGTACGTAACTTCAGGTTGACACCCCCCCTCTTTGGAAAGGGGGGCGGGGAGCTTTATCTGCGCTGCCAACCGTCGCCAAAACTTAAAACAGCTCCACCCTGATGGTCGCATTTTTGGTTTGTTCAGCGAGCAGACGAAGCGCCTTGCGGTCAACCTTGCCGGCGGCGGTGAGCGGCAGTGTATCGACAAAGGTCCAGAATTCCGGCACCTTTCTCTCCGCGAGTTTACGGGACGCAAACAACGTCAGATCCAGTGCCGTCGGCAGCGGGCAATAATCCTTCTTCAGCTCGACAAACGCATGCACTGTCTGGCCGTGGCGCGTGTCAGGCACTCCAATTGCTCCGCAGCGCCGGATTCCCGGATGTTCGCAGAGCGCGTTTTCCACCTCTCCCGGCCCGATGTTCCCCCCGTCGCGGATGATCATCTCCTTGACTCTGCCAACGAAATAGTAGTATCCATCGCCGTCCCGGCGGGCAATGTCGCCGGTACGCAGCCAGCCGTCCACGAAAGCACGGCCAGTGGCATCGGGATCGTTCCAGTATCCGGTCATGACCGTGCCGCTCTTCACCGTAATTTCGCCCGGCGCGTCCGGCAGCGCATCACAGCCGTCAGAGTCGAGGAGGCGGACCTGGAATCCGTGAATCGGCTTACCGAGAGAACCTTTTTTTCTCCGGTCAAGGGGCGATGTCGTGATATACCCGCCGCACTCAGTCATTCCCAGAGTCTGACTCAGCCCATGACCGGTGATTTCCCGGAAAAGCTCCTGAAGATCCCGAGTCACCACATCTCCGCCGACGCCGCAGTATTCGAGTGAATCATACGCAGTTGTTCGGGCTTTGGGGCGGGCCAGCAATTCCACGAGCTGCGAAGGGAAAAATGAAACATGGGTCGGCCGCAGACGGCCCATCATTTCCAGCCATTCCTCCGCGTTCCAATGGGGCAGAAATACCGAGACGCCACCTACCAACCACATGGGAATCAGGGCGATTCCCAGGGCGGCGGCGTGACAGATATGGCCCGCGGCAAAAAAAACATGACCGGAATTGTGGCGGAGCGTACTGCAACGGCTCATGGCCAATTGCGACATTGTGGCGTGGGTGTGGGTAACCCCTTTCGGTCTGTCGGTACTGCCGGAAGTGTACAGGATGAGCGCGGGATCGGATTCCTCCACGATAATAGGGGGCATGGGCGCCGAAGCGCCGCGAACAACGGCTTGCCAGTCTTCCTCCGCGGCTTCGGCCGGGCCGTCGATGACCAGAAACCTCTCCAAGGTGGGGATGGTTTCGCGCAAGCCCCTCACTTCAGGCGCCAGTTCGGCGCTCGCCAGAAGCACGCGGAGCCCGGAATGCGCAACCTCGTAGGCCACCTCCGGGGCGCGGATTAAGCAACTGATCGGCACGGCAATGGCCCCGATTCTGAAACAGGCGAGGTAGAGCCGCACCACCTCCAGGCTGTTCATGCTGAAGATTCCCACCAGATCCGACCGGCCCACACCAATTGCCCTCAGCGCCCTGCCGTAGGATTCGCTGGATTGTTCCAGTTCGCGAAAGGTGCAGCTTTCGGTTCCGCAAACCACCGCGGTTTTGTCAGGATGGGAAGCAAGGGCTTCCCGGTAGAGTTCGTGCAGCAACACCGCAATTCTCCTTTATTCAGAGCGATTATGACGTAACATTCACGCATCTCACTTGCCGGCCCAATGAACAAAACGCTCCTCCATGCGGACCAGACCGCGATTCAGAATATACCCCAGGGTTCCCGTGATCAGAATCGATGCGTACAGCTCCGGCAGCTCGAATGACGTGTAGGCGTTCATGACGCGATAGCCCAAACCACCGTCGGAACCGGCGTACATTTCGGTAACGATCACGATCAGGTAGGCCCAGGAAAGGCTGACCCTCAGACTGGCGATGATCTGGGGCGCCGCACTGGGAAGCACCACCCATTTCAATGTCTGTCCGAAAGAGGCTTTTTTCGCGCGGGCGACCATCAGCCTCGTGCGGGGTATGTCCCTGACTCCGTAATAGGTGTAGATCAAAACGGTCAGAATGGTGGGATAGGCGGCCGTGGCTATTCTGGAAAAGTCTCCGATGCCGAACAGCACCATGAAAATGGGGAACAACGTCAATACCGGAAGACTCCTGCCGAAATCGACCGGAAATTCGAATGACTTGTAAAAAGCCGGAAACAGACCGGAAAGCACGCCGAGGGGAATGCCGATGGCAACCCCCAGGACATAGCCGCCGAACGACCGCATCAACGTAATCATCGCGTCACGCCAGATGCCCGGCGCAAGAAGGTCGGCCCCCGCCTGACTCAGAACCGAAGCCGGGGGCGGCAGAAGAATGGAAGGGACAATACTGCACACCGATACGAAGAACCATGCGCACAACAGAACCGCGGGGCCGATCAGGACCAGCCTGCCGTCCGTTTTGGAGGAGTGTATCTCCCGGGATGGAAGGGGCGAACTCATGCCGGGCATCCCGTGGATATGTCCAGCGCCCGGTTGTAAATATCGAAGAACAGTTTGGATTTGCGGACAGCCTGCGGCCGCGGCCTTTCAAAAGGGACTGTTATCCTGTTTCTGATGTGCGCGGGAGAGGGCGACAGGATCAGAATGTTGTCGGCGAGAAATATGGCGTCATTGATGTCATGGGTTACGATTATCACCGGAATTCCGGCTCCGGAAAGAAGCTCCAGCAGCTTTTCCTCGAGCAGCATGCGATTCCGGTAGTCCAGGGCGGCAAAAGGCTCGTCCAGCAGCAACAACGAAGGCAAGCGAATCAACTCCCGTAAAATGACGCAAAGCTGCTGTTGTCCACCGCTGAGATTATAGGTGTAATTGTCCAGGGGCAGATCGACGTTGACCCTTTGGACAAAGGCTTCGACAGCGCTGCGTCGCTCCGCTTTCCGTACGCCGTGGATGCGAAGATTCAACGCGATGTTTTCCCAGGTTTTCCACCAGGGGAACAAGGACGCATGGTAGTCCTGGAAGACAAACCCGATGGTGGCCTGGCGGCTGTCAACCCCGTTTATCTCCACCATGCCGCCATCCCTGTCACTCAGGCCCGCGATCACGCTCAGCAGGGTCGATTTTCCACACCCGTTGGGACCGAAGATGGAGAGGATCTCTCCATTGGCCACGTTGAACGAGATATCGGAGAATACGGGAATGCGGCCCGCCCCATTGTTTGATCCGTATGATTTCGCAAGGCCGCGAACGGCTAGACCACCCACGGCCATCACCTTTTCAGATCCTTCCAGGTTCCCACCAGCCCCCTGGCATCGATTCGATTCTTCATCAGATGTTCGGCATAAAACTCGTCGGCGTTTTTCTGGATCGGCCCGATGTCAACCTCATCGACTTTTCTCCAGTGGTACAGCAGGGTCTGCTGCGCGACGGCCGGCGAGATCGGCGTAATATCGGGCAGGTAACTCCGTGCCCTTTTTTCGTCGCTTCGGATGACATCGATGGCGGCGTCATAACAGCGCAACACTTTCGCGACGGTTTCCGGAGATTTGTTGATGAATTGCGTGGAAAACAGCGCCGCCGACGCCGGATAGGGGTTGGAAAAATATTTTGTCCGCGGATTGTCGAGCAATACCCGCGCCGTGCCGCGGCTCAGCGCTATCGTCGGATAGGGCTCGACGCTCAGCAAGGCGTCGAATTGGCCGGAAACAAAGGCGTCATTCTGCAATTCAGGCTTGATCTGGACAAGGGTCACCCTGTTTTCCAATCCCAGGCGGCGCAGCAACAGTCTGGCGTTGATCAGCATCGGCAGGCCGTTGTAGGTTCCCACCCGTTTGCCTTCCAGATCGGATGTTTTGGTGATAGGAGAGTTTTTCAGGACGAGCATCCGGGCAACGTAGCGGTCGCCGGTTTCTTCCTGCGACCCAAACGATTTGTATAAGCCGGGTTGTTGCGAGTAGGGCGTATAAATCATGCTGTAGGCGATGGCGGCGATGCCGTCGATTTCCCCCGCGAGGAGCGCGTGCATTGCCAGGTTCGCGTCCTGGAATTTTATGGCTTCAACCCTGATCCCCTCTTTTTCGAACAGCCCTTCCCTCATCGCCACGCATAGATGCAACGTGCACGACAAAGGCAAATAACCGATTCTGACGACAACCGGGTTATTGCCGGAACGCGTCGGCTGATTGATGCTATCGGTTTGGTCTTTCTTTTTTTCGCATCCCGTCAGAAAAATGCCCAGGACCAGGCAACAGATCACCGCAAACCACATGCGCAACGGACTCTTTTTCATATTTCCCCGTATGTCGTAGAGACGCATCGCAATGCGTCTCTACAGTGTTATCATGATTGCAATGTCGAGTTACGCGACTTTCTACCGGCTACTTCTTCACCAGGAAGCATCCCACTTGAGACGTGAAGTACGGCTTGGTAGCTACCCAGTTCTTGTTTTTGAGCGCCAGAAGGCCGGGAGTATTGGCTTCGAGATTACAGAAAATAAGATCTATTTTTTTGCTGTTGAGAGCGGCAAAACGCGCCTGGGTTTCGACGGACACGAACTCGAAATTGCTCTTCAGCAATTTCCCCATTTCGGTGAGCAGGGCCACATTGTAACCGGCCGGCCGGCCATTGGCAGCAATGTAATCAAGCGGCACGTAATCTCCGCATACGCCGACGTACACAGTTCTGGCCCCCGCTATTTTAGGGATTTCCTTGTTCGCGGGTTCGTTGTTTACCGGTAAATTCGTCACCCATTCGTCTTCCAGGCGTTTCAAGGTGCCGTTTTCCCGCAGGGTTGTTATGGCCTTGTCCAAGTCGTTTTTCAGTTGGGCGTCTTCGCTACGCACAGCCATGACGACATTCACCTTGACAGGTTCTCTGGATACCATTTTCAAATCGTCATTTCTTTTTACAAAATAATCGGCGCAGAATTTAGGGCTTAAGGCCGCATCTACCTTGCCGGATTTAACCGCCATGATGCAGTCCGAATACTTGTTGAAATAACGTACTTCCTTGGGTTTGCCGCCGATCTGATTCGCAATGGACAGCTCCACCTTTCTGCTGGAGACCGGAGGAGTCACCGTACCGATAACCTTGTCTTTCAGTTCCGCGGCACTCCCGATTTTTGCCGCCTTCTCTTTGTCGCAACCCACGAATGCCAACGTTGTCAGGATAATAAGCAGCCATGCCAGTCCATTCTTCATTGTCGTTCCCCCTATAATTTGAGATTGATCCGGTTGTTGCCGTCTTCGAAAAAATACTCCTGCAGCCGGGAAGAATTCCTGACCAGAACCATGCCCAGATCATCCGGACCATCAGCCGCGCGCGAAAGCGGATTGAACATAAAGGCCCTGTAGTTCAGGCTGATAGCAATTTCATCGCATTCTTCCGTATACTCAATGGTAAAGCCGATGTCAGGTTGTGAGCCTGAATAGCACTGTTTGAGCACCTCCATGATGAGTTCTTCCAGAACCAGTTGAACACTGTAAATTCTTCTGGTCGCAACACCGTATTTCCGGCAAAAATGTTCGATCCGGGCGTTCATCGACACCATATCAAAGGCGGCGGAGCGTATCTCGTAATGAAAGGTCTTCAGCCGGGACATGAAAGCCCTGGTCTTTTCCTTTTGCGGATGGTCAAAAACAGCCTCCGGCGGTCCCTCCTCGTAAATCACCCCTTCGTCAAGGTAAAAAACCCGGTCGGAAACCTCCCGCGCAAAATCCATTTCATGGGTGACAATCAGCATGGTAAGCCCCATTCCGGCAAGCTTCCTGATGATGGCAAGAACCTCGCCGGTCATGACGGGATCAAGCGCGGAAGTGGGCTCATCAAGCAACATGATATCCGGCTCCATGGCCAGGCACCTGGCGATGGCGATTCTCTGCTGCTGGCCGCCCGACAACTGGTGGGGATAATTCAGTGCCTTGCCGGCCAGCCCCACCATGGACAGGAGTTCCCTGGCCCTGCTTTCCGCCTCGTTCCTCTTCTGTTTTTTAACCCATCTCGGCGCCAGGGTAATATTATCCAGTACATTCAAATGTGAGAACAGGTGGAATCCCTGGTAGACCATGCCCATTTTTTCGCGAATGCGATTAAGATCGGCGTCTTTCCGGGTGATGTCGATACCATTAATGAAGATTGAGCCGCTATCGGGTTTTTCAAGCATGGCAATGGAGCGGAGAAGAACACTTTTTCCACTGCCTGAAGGCCCTATGACGGCAATACACTCCCCTTTCCGTACATCCGCGTGAATATCTCTGAGCACTTCCAGACGCCCGAATCGTTTAGCCAGACCATGGACCCTGATCATGCCGCTTCACTCCGCTTTTCACCAATGGAAAACAGAGCAGATACAAGGTATGACAGGCCCAGGTAAATTAACATGCCGAAGAAAAGCGAAAAAAACGGATCGCCAGTGCGATTGCCGATGTTGTTGACCGTCCGCGTCAGGTCGGTAATGGTTACGTATCCCACGACTGAAGTCCACTGGATGGTGTTGACGATAACACCCTGGTAAACGGGTTTGGCTATTCTGCCTGCCTGAGGCAGAGTAATGGCCAGGAATGCCTTTCCCTTGGAAAAACCCAGCATCCGGGCGGCCTCCAATTGTCGGTGATCAACGGCCTCAAGTGCTGAGCGCATCAATTCGGAGATATGGGCGCCGCTGTTGAGCGCATAGGCAATCACGGCAATAATCACCGGATTGATCCTGTTGTCCGCGAAAACGACATAGTACAGAATCATCAGCAAAAGCAGGACAGGACTACCGCGCAGCACCGCTATGATCAAGCGGGAGCTTTTGGTGATCGCCGGTATTTTGGACATTCTCAAAAAACATAACACCGCCCCGCAAATGGTACCGAAAAGCAACCCCTGGACCGATATGAGAACGGTAACCCAAAGACCTTCCAAAACAGTCACATAGGCATCACCTGACAACAGGTTTCTCTGCACCGATTCGGCTATCGTTCTCAATACATCATCCATTAACAGGTTCATTTCAGTTCGTTTTTTCTCATCCTGCCGGCAAGCAGCCACGCTCATCCTTGCAAGCCAGTATATAACCCTATCCCAAGCTTAACGAGTAATTCAAGCGGCTGAATAATAGCCTCTCAAATTGGTCCCTGATCCTGTCATGCCATACAATCGAACGTTTGTATTGTCGTAAAAACTAACGACAGAGTCCCTTGTTCAGAAGTCGAGACTTGACCTGGAACCAACCACCTGCTGACCGCAGCAGCTCTCCGCCCACCAAACCAGGACGTATCCCCATGGGGACCCTTTCCTCCATGTATTTATAATAGGCCGATACAGCCCTTCTCTCACTATCGCCAAAAACCACGCCCTCCCGTCCCCCGCAATCTTTTAACACGACAAAATATACATTTAATTAATAATTAAAGTCAAAGAGGAATCACCTTGTTTCTCATACCACTTGATAAACAGAAGGACGTTACTTTGGGGAATATGGGGGGGTAAATCATCTTCGCTTGCGGAACTATTCAGGACGTTGCGCCTGCCACTGGCGTCCAGGCAATAGATGTCGCCGCGACTCCAGTTGGCACGGTTGGTATTGTAAAGTCGTCGCTACCGCATCCGACAAACCAGAAACATAAAAAGCCCAATATAGATAATACTCAACACCGACCAATGTCTCAGACTCATGCATGCCCTCCTCTTGCTAGAGTATCGCTTCATCACATTTTCCTCCCGCACCAAACCACCCAGCCGATAATACATAATACCAATTTTTAAAACCCCGGCTTTAATCGGTATTATGTCCCCGGAATTCCGATTCGCTCGCTAGGCATCATCGAGTGAAGCGTTTGGAGCGATCACATCGGCGATAATCTCAGCGCTACGCTCGAAGTCCTTTCCACGCACCATCACTCGCATCTCGACATCCGGTAAAAATCGCATCAATGCTGCCGTATGGCTGTCCAACACTATGCAGTCGATATCATTTTCCTGCAGGGAATCCAACACGAACTGGACCTCGACACAGTTCCTTGAAGTCATGATCTCAGTGTAGGATTCAGGGTCCTCCAAGCTCCCAGCGTCCCGTTGGCGTAAAAATTCCCTATTACTCTGTTCAGCTCCTTCCATCCGATCTTCGCGACCCCGAAAGTATCGCTCGATTACGATGAGAAAGATCAAGAAGCTTGTTAAAATTGCCCACCCTGTACCAGGGTATGATCGTCCCTCAGTGAACAGTTTGGCTGTAAGCGCAAAACTACCGAGAGCGAACATATATACGACAATAATTGAGTGGTTTTTTCTCATTTCAACGCTTGTCTCCGCCTTACGTCATTGAAGTTGTGCGACCCTGACCGCACAAGCGCCCTAGTTATGCCATTCGCAGTTCTATTTTTTAAGCTTACGATCTAACATCCACATTATGAAAATGATAATCACCTCAATTAAAATAAGAAAGTTCACAAGATCCTGAATCCGTGACGCAACTACCTGATCCTGTCGGCTTGGCGGCCAGTAGGGGGTGTTTTGTGTACCAGTCTTCCGGTACATGAAAAAAACGGCCTCTCAAAT
>WSSedB1CaDRAFT_10000400_pt1 | contig 19608 bp, 15 predicted proteins | sample WetSurSB1Cattail_FD_9460 | JGI IMG/M metagenome (IMG submission 9460)
TAAGTTTGCTTACATCAGCAGGAATTGCAGGAATAATTATTGGATTTGCAGCACAGAAAAGCATAGGAATGATCCTCGCTGGTATACAGCTTGCAATAACTCAGCCTATCAGACTCGATGATGTTGTTATTGTTGAAGGTGAATGGGGGAGAATTGAAGAAATATCCTTAACTTTTGTAGTTGTTAAAATATGGGATGAAAGACGATTGGTACTACCTGTAACCTGGTTCCTGGAAAAGCCGTTCCAAAACTGGACCCGCTCAAATGCAGATATAACAGGAACTGTATTTTTATACGTTGATTACAGTTTTCCTGTTGAAAGTATCAGAAACATATTGCCAGAATTTCTCAACAATAATCCTGACTGGGATAAAAGAATGTGGAACGTTCAGGTCACCAGTACAACAGAGAAATATAAGGAAGTAAGGGTTCTGCTTACAAGTAGAAATGCTTCAAAAAACTGGGATTTAAGAACAAAAATAAGAGAACAACTTATTGATTTTATTAATGTTAATTATCCCGATACTTTTGCTAAAGTGAGGATTAAAACTGAATAAGAAAAGTTTTTTATTTTTGCCATTTATATCCGAAAAATATACGCGTACAAAATCGTAAAGTTAATATTATGATATATATTTTATCCTTATTTAATTGAAAGTCATCAGTATTAAGTACTTGTTTGGATTATAATATGCAATTGCTAAGAATCTTTAGATTGTTTTACCTATTGGGTGCCGTTAACGCCCTGTTCTTCAGCGTGCTGATTTTTTCAAAAAAGAACAAAACAATTGCCGACATAATTCTTGGGATATGGCTTATAATTTTATCTGCCCAATTGATTATTCCTTTCCTATATCTTATTGACCTCAACGCATACTATCAGTATGCCGGTCTGGAAATCGCTTTTTATGCTTTTCATCCTGTCCTTTTATACTTTTATGTCAAAGCAACTATTGGTAAGATGCCGGGTTTACGCTTTATACTCTGGAATGCAGGACTAATCATTTTATCAGAATTAGCAGGCTTATCATTCATGTTATACCATGCTAAACAAAGATTACGTTTCATAGAAGGAGTGGAACTGGTTCCTCTGGTTTACCTTCCGTTTATCCTGTTCATGACAGGATATTTCTATTATTATGTGTATGCCAGTTATAAAACGCTGAAAGATTATAAGGACAAGGTTTTGCAAATATATTCATATCGCGAAAATGTAGATTTATTGTGGTTACGCCGTTTACTGACTCTGTTCTCCGGAATAACGATAATCATATTCCCTATTGGACTAGTGTCTTACTATTATTACCGTTCGATGGTTTTTGCCGATTATCTGTTTTTTCTGATGCTGGTTGTATTTATCTTTTTCCTTGGCTATTGGGGCTATCAGCAGGGCAGGGTTTTTAATTTCAATAATGATCTGGAACCCTCAGAGACTTTAGAAAAAGTATCGCACCAGCCTGCGACAAAGTCTTTGCCGAAAAATTACAGGGAAGAGGCGTCACAATTAACCCGGGTAATGGAAATGAAGAAACCCTTTCTCGAACCAATGCTAACAATTTATGACTTGTCTAAATTGATGGACATACCTCCACATCAGCTTTCAAAAGTGATAAATAGTGAATTCCACTGCAATTTTTTTGAATTTATAAATTCTTATCGTGTTGAAGAATTTAAACAAAAGTCCTTTTCCCGCGAATATAAGAACTTAACCATCCTGGCTGTTGCTCTGGAATGTGGATTTAATTCCAAATCTGCATTTAACAGGATTTTTAAAGAGTCTACAGGGGTTACACCCGGTGATTTTATTAAAAGCCACATCTAAAAGAAGATAGAGGTACTGACAATAATTAAAATTTCTTCATATCTTCAAAATATTAAAATCAAATTTGTCCTGATTTCTGAAATTGGGACGATGGTTCGCAATCAATTTTATTACTTTGTTAAAAATAGTTGGTTATGAAAAACAAAACTACTATTACTAAATGTCTGATAGTATTTATTCTGCTTCTCCCTTGTCAGATAAGCTGCTCACAGGAACTTTCTGCAAAAGAGATTGTAAAAAAAGCCGACGACAAGAGCCGTGGCCTTACAAGCCAGGGAGAAATGACTCTAACGATTGTCCGTCCTGACTGGACCAGAAGTATTACCATGAAATCCTGGTCAAAAGGTACTGAGTATTCATTAATATATATTTCGGCTCCTGCCAAAGAAAAAGGTCAGGTATTTCTGAAACGCATGTATGATATGTGGAATTGGATTCCCTCAATTGAACGCATAATAAAAATTCCCCCTTCAATGATGATGCAATCGTGGATGGGCTCAGATTTTACAAATGATGACCTGGTAAAAGAATCTTCGATAGTGGTTGATTACACTCAAAAATTGATGGGAATGGAAAAGGTGAGGGATCAGGCGTGTTATAAGATAGAGCTTATACCATTACCTGAAGCAGCAGTAACATGGGGGAAAATAATTTCATGGATTACCGTTGAAGGATTTAATCAATTGAAAGCAGAATATTATGACGAAGATTCCAGTCTTGTTAATGTTATGAATGCTTTTAATATAAAACGGATGGGCGACCGGGACATTCCAACCAGACTCGAAATAAGCCCTGTGAACAAAAAAGGCAACAAAACAATTCTAGGTATAGTTAATATGGTCTTTGATCAACCGATTCCCGATAGCTTTTTTTCGCAACAGAACATGAAGTCAATAAAATAGCTAAACTTAAGTTTTTATGATAAACTACCTCAAACTTGCCTGGCGGAATTTATGGCGTAATAAACGCAGGACACTGATTACCACTGCTTCCATTTTTTTCGGAGTAATCTTGTCAGCCATTATGAGTTCAATGCAGGAAGGTTCTTATGCCCAGTATATCAAAACTATAGTAAATTTTTATTCGGGCTATTTACAGGTTCACAGCAAAGGATACTGGAATGATAAAGTCATTAACAACTCTTTGGAATACTCCCTGGTAAAATCAAAATTATCTCTGGTGAAAGGGATCACTGCAACTACACCGCGATTGGAAAATTATGCCTTAGCTTCTTCTGAAGAAATTACAAAAGGTGTAATGGTAATCGGAATTTCACCAAAAGAAGAAGATGCAATCACCAATCTGTCGAAACGAATTACCAAAGGGAATTATCTGACGCAGGATGATTCCGGCGTAGTATTGGGAAGCATTCTTGCCAGGTATCTGAAACTTGATATCAACGATACTCTTGTTTTGTTAAGCCAGGGATATCATGGTATAGGAGCTGCTGGAAAATATCCTGTCAGGGGCATTATTAAGCAACCTTCTCCGGAACTTGACAGAACTGTGGTTTATATGAATTTGAAAAATTGCCAGAATCTNTTTTCAGCTCCTGACAGGCTTACATCTGTCGTTATAATGGTCAAAAATAATGATGCCATGCAGAGTGTCAAAAGAAATCTTATATCAAAATTGGGTAGTGATTATGAGGTTATGGACTGGAAGGAGATCAACAGTATTCTGATGAAAGAGATCGATAGTGACCGCGCTTCTGGCATGATAATAAAAGGTGTACTTTATATGGTCATTGCTTTTGGCATATTCGGAACGATTTTGATGATGATGCTTGAAAGGAAAAAAGAATTCGGTGTAATAATTGCTGTAGGGATGCAAAAGTATAAACTGAGTTATGTTCTTATTCTTGAAACTATTCTGCTTGGTCTTGTAGGAGTAATATCAGGGATAATAGTTAGTATCCCTATCACCTGGTATTTCACTTTGCATCCTATTTCACTTACCGGACAAGCTGCCGAAACGATGTTGCAAATGGGTTTTGAACCTGTAATGTCGTTTTCAATGATGCCATCGGTGTATCTTAACCAGGGCCTGACGATCTTGATTTTCACACTGATAATAGGTCTGTACCCTGTTTTTAATATCAATAGACTTAAGATAAATAAAGCATTACATAGTTAACCTTTAAATTAAAAAGTAATGATTTTTTCATTTGCCTGGCGAAATTTGTGGAGGAATAAACTCAGAAGCATCATCATTATTGCGGCTGTAACGCTTGGCATTTTTGCCGGGATTTTTCTAACTGCTTTCACTAATGGAATGGTTAATTCACGTATCTGCTCCATTATAAGTACGGAGATGTCTCATATCCAGATTCATCAGCCCGGATTTCTTGATAATGACCAGTTTTCACTCCTCATAAAGGATGCTGACAGCATTGTAAGCCTTGTAAAAAAGACACCAAACGTAGTTGCTGTGAGTAAGAGGATAATTATTAATTCTATGATAGCTTCTGCAGAAACTGGTACAGGAGTTAAAATTGTTGGAGTGGACCCTGTTAATGAAAGCAAAGTTACCGATCTGAGTTCGAAGATCATTTCAGGCAGATATCTTGATGATGCGGATCGGAATCCTGTTGTTATCAGTGAAAGGCTTTCTCAGAAATTAAAAGTATCGTTAAAAAACAAAATTATCATAACCGTTCAGGATATTAACAAAAACATAACCGGTGGTGCATTCAGAATTGTAGGAATCTACAGGACTGATAATATGCTGTTTGACGAAGCAAATATTTTTGTGAAAGGTACTGATTTGTGCCGGTTGACTGGTCTTGATAACAAAGAAGCACACGAAATTGCAGTTTTATTGAATAAAAATAAAAATACAGATGAAGTAACAAAAAAGCTATCAGCAATGTTACCCGGTTTGGAAGTAAAAGACTGGCAACAGTTGAGCCCTGAAGGAGGATATCTTGTAAGTGCCATGAACCAGTATATGTTTGTCTTTATAATCGTGATTCTTATTGCATTATGTTTTGGGATTATTAACACTATGTTAATGGTAATAATGGAGAGGGTACACGAACTGGGAATGTTGATGGCTATTGGCATGAACAGACTGAAAGTATTTAATATGATTATGCTTGAAACAGTATTTCTTTCGATGACCGGTGGTTTGACAGGTCTGATTGTCGGATATACAGCTATAAAATATTTTGGAAAAGCAGGCATTAATCTTTTCTTCTGGAAAGATGCGTTTGCGGAGATAGGTTATTCAGCGGTCATATACCCGGCGACAGATCCAAAAACAGTTGGTATAACCACTTTGCTGGTTATACTGGCGGGAATAATTTCCGCTCTTTATCCTGCTTTTAAGGCATTGAAGTTAAATCCTTCAGAATCCATCAGGACAGAGTAGAAACCAGAATAGTATAAAAATAGGAATATGAGTATTATTGAAATTAAAGATTTGTACAAAGTATATGATGAGAATTCATTGCCGGTACATGCTGTAAATGGCATAAATCTCTCTTTTGAAGCTGGAGAGTTTACTGCCATTGTAGGACCTTCAGGTTCAGGAAAAACTACACTGCTAAATATTGTTGGTGGTTTGGATGAGCCGACCAGAGGCGATGTAATCATCGACGGAATAAAAATAAACGAACTGTCAGAGCGTCAAAAAACTGATTTCAGAATGAAGAATATAGGTTTTGTTTTCCAGTCTTATAATCTTATTCCGGTTTTCACGGCAAAAGAAAATGTGGAGTTCATCATGCATCTTCAGGGCAAACCAAAGGAGGAGAGAGAAGAAAGAACAGCTGAGTTACTGAAAGCGGTTGGTCTGGGAGACAGGGGAGAAAGCCGTCCTAATAAATTATCAGGTGGACAGCAACAGCGTGTTGCTGTGGCAAGAGCCCTGGCCTCAAAACCTAAATTCATACTGGCTGATGAACCTACAGCAAACCTTGATTCAAAATCAACGGAAAATCTTCTTGACATAATGGAAGAACTTAATCAGGAGGAGAACATAACATTCATTTTTTCAACTCACGACCAAAGGGTTGTGAATAAAGCAAAGCGTGTAATTACCATTCAGGATGGAACAGTTGTTTCGGATATCACAAGGTAAACATTTAAAGCCAGTGTTTTATTTCTTGGTGTTGTTTCCCCTGACATCATACGGACAGGATACTATTCAGCATAATTGGTCTCTGAACGGGTATATTACTAATATGCAGTCTTTCATGTTCCAGAATTTGCATAACAACTGGACAGTTGACAATATTCTGCATAACCGGCTTAATTTTAAATGGAACAACACAAAAAATAATCTGAACGCAGTATTGGAATTGCGTAACAGGCTTATTGCCGGCGAATCAGTTGCTGCGAATCATGATTATGCAAAATTGATAAATACAGATAATGGATATGTGAAACTATCCGATAATATTTCAACCGGAATTTCTTATGTGCTCAATTCCAGGATAGACAGGGTCTATTTTGATTACACCAAAGACAAATTTCAGATTAGGATTGGAAGACAACGAATAAACTGGGGACAATGCTCAACATGGAACCCTAACGATATATTCAACGCATATTCCTTTTTTGATTTTGATTATGTTGAAAAGCCAGGCAGTGATGCAATTCGTCTGCAATATTATAATACAAATACATCTGCATTGGAATTTGCAATAAAAGCTGATAATAACCATAAGGTCACTTCTGCAATGCTTTACCGTTTTAATAAGTGGAATTATGACTTTCAATTTTTAGCTGGTTTACTCAATGAAGAAGATTATGTGATCGGGACTGGTTGGTCGGGTAATATCGGTGGAGCATCTTTCACAGGGGAGGTTTCTTATTTTCAGCCGAAACATAATTTTTCTGACACTACAGGCATCCTGGTAGCTTCCTTTGGAAGTGCGTATACCTTTAAAAATTCTTTTACGCTTCAGGCCGAAGTTTTATTTGATCAATACGGAAATGCAGGAATCAATAATTTTGTTGATTTCTACAACATGAGTTTATCAGCTAAAAACCTTTCATTTACCAAAGTGACTTTTATGCTGCAGGCCAGCTATCCCATAACACCCCTTTTAAATGCATCTCTGGCCGGTATGTACTATCCTAAACTCAATGGATTTTTTCTTGGACCGACGCTTAGCTACTCACTGACCAACAACATTGATTTTTCAATAATTGCCCAATCCTTCTCAGGTCAACTGGTAGGTAATACAGAACATTTTAATTTTGGATTTTTAAGACTTAAGTGGAACTTTTAATTCCAGGCGATAATTTCAGCTTTTTAAAGACTATCTCAAACCGTGTTCCCTCATTCTCAATGCTATAAACTTTCAAATCAGCATCATGCAGGGTTAATATTTTATTTACCAGGGCAAGACCTATTCCAAATCCACCTTTAAATCTGACATTTGATGCTCTTTTAAATGGCAGATATATGCTGTCTACTTCGTTTGCCGGAATACCAATGCCTTTATCGGTAATTACAATCTTTATGGTTTTGTCCAGAAGAAGGAAATCAATTATCACTTCATCACTTGAAAATTTACAGGCATTATCAATCAAATTATTAAAGGCAATTAATAACATCCCTGAATTACCATTAATAAGCAGATCATCCTCATTTTCAGGATATTGAATTTTAGGAATAATTTTACGGCCTGTATATTTGTTTTTTAACTGATGAATGGAATTATAAATTATTTCATCTATACGAACGCCTGTAAGAGGAATATAATTATCGCGATTTATTTGCGCTAATTCGAGGAGACTATTTAAAAGTGAATTAAGTTTCTTCAGGTCATCGACTAATCCTGAAATATGGTTTACATATTCTTCACTTTTCTGCTCATGTCTCAGTAAATAATCACTCTCGCCAATCATTACTGTTAGTGGCGTTCTCAACTCGTGTGAGGCATTTGATACAAAATCTTCCTGGTTTTTAAATGCAATTTCCAGATTACTCAGCATTTCATTAAAAGTGATTGCAAGCCGGGCAATCTCATCCTTACGATTTCCTTCATTCAGCCTGTTATTTAGTCTTAATGAGTTAATGTTCTTTACACTTTCTATTATTTGCGAAATTGGCTGAATGGCTTTTTTGGAAAATAAATATGATGACAATACCGAAAGCCAGACACTGAACAGGATACTCCATAGCAGGATCCCCCGAAGTTCTGATAAATTTGCAGTTCGGGTATTATCGAAGGCCATAACAAACACCTTATAAGTCTTATTTTTGAAGATGTGCTTGTAGCATACACCATCTTTTTCTCCATAAGAAAAGTAATTTACATTATTGCCTTTTGAGTTTTGACGCATTACTTTATCCGAAAGATAATAGATGTTATTGCTGTAAATAACCTTATAGGCTGAGTCGGTAAGAGCAATCTCTTCTTTTTGCCATAAAATTGTAGACTGATGAATTTTTTTTAATAATGAAGAGTCCACTTCAGCAACATTAATCAAAAGAATGGCAGTATTCTTTGCCCCGTCGAGAAGATTTTCCCTGAATTTTGATAGCTGACTGGAGTAAGAAAAGTAGTAGACCAGGATTGAAAAAAATAATAAGATTCCTACAACGATAAGAGTGAATTGAAAAGATAATCTGGTTTTTATATTCATCGCTACAGTTCTTTCTCACTACAATAAAATCCAAATCCGAACTTGGTATGAATTAATTTGGGCTCGAAATCTTTATCAATTTTCTTTCTCAGATAATTTACGTAAACATCTATTATATTAGTACTCGGGTCAAAGTCAATTCCCCATACATGTTCAATTATAAACTCACGGGTAAGTAATTTTCCCTTGTTCTTAAGGAATGTTTCCAGCAATAAGCATTCTTTTGCCGTCAGATCTATTTTTTTATTTGATCTTAAAACTGTTTTGGTATCCAAATCAATTTCAAGATCAGCTATTCTTAGCTTTTCAGTGTGGTTATTTGCATCTGATCGTCTGAGGAAAACATTGATTCGTGCAAGTAACTCTCTGAAATCAAATGGTTTAAGGACATAATCATCGGCGCCTGCATCAAATCCCATTACCTTGTTATCGGGAGTTCCAAGGGCTGTAAGCATTATGATAGGAATTCTGCTGTTAATTTTTCTAATTTCCTTACATAAGTCATATCCGTTAAGCAAAGGCAGATTAATATCTAATATAATCAGATTATATCTCTTTACTTCAACTAGTTTCTTTCCGATATTTCCATCGCAGGCAATATCTGCGCTGTATCCGCTATCTTCAAGTTGTTTTTTTAAAATCTCAGCTACCCGTTGCTCGTCTTCAACAATTAATATGGAAATTTCATTCATTGTGTTCTGCCATTTTGGGCAAAGTTACAACATGAAACAAAAAAATATGCATTTTAATGAGTTTCTTATCATCTTCTAATCAATTTCTAATTAGTGTTCAAAAAATTCATTTATATGTTTGCATACTTAGTTGTTTGGATAATTTTTTAACATGAAAAAGCTTAAATATCAGGAGGAAATAATATTTTTTCTGATTATGGCTGTCGGATTTGTTGTGATGATTCTTATAAGATTGTTTAGTATAAAAGCATGATTATTAACTTGAGTGAGTTCATTTTGTACAACTAACCTGGATCGGGAATATATAAGATACTTTGTTTTTTAATACTTTGTTTTTCAAGGAATTGCAGTTGTTTTCGTATTTTGGGAACAGCTGCTTTTCTTTTGATCAATTCACTGATTAATTTGTTAAATTAGCAGGTACAATATTTTACTGGTTTAATAATTATTGAAAATAACAAAAACAATTATGGCAGGAACGATAATTTTAATTTTTATTATTGGTTATGCAGCAATTGCATTAGAACATAAAATAAAATTAAATAAAGCGGCATCGGCTTTAATAACAGGTGTGCTGTGCTGGGTTGTTTATATTCTTTTTATGTCAGATAAACAATTAATAAACGAACAGCTGACAGAGCATCTGGGGGAACTTTCGGGGATATTATTTTTTCTTCTGAGCGCCATGACAATTGTAGAATTGATAGACTCTCATGATGGATTCAATTTAGTGACTGAAAGAATTACTCAGACTAATAAGAAGAAACTTATATGGATAGTGGGATTCCTTACATTTTTTTTGTCGGCTATATTGGACAACCTGACAACTACTATTGTGATGATTTCTCTCTTGAGAAAATTAATTAGTGATAAGAACGACAGACTGTTCTTTGCGGGTACAGTTGTAATTGCCGCAAATGCCGGAGGAGCATGGTCTCCCATAGGTGACGTAACAACAACAATGTTATGGATAGGTGGCCAGATATCTGCATTCAGGATTATAATCAAATTAATCATCCCAAGCTTGTTTTGTCTTGTTATACCGCTGATATTCATCTCTTTCAGATTAAAAGGTAAAGTGACCGCAACTGAAACTGCCAATAGTACGCAAACACCAACGTTGCCTAAACGTCAACAAAAGATTGTACTGTTTTCTGGAATATTTATACTGGTGCTTGTACCTGTTTTTAAAACTCTTACCGGACTTCCACCTTATATGGGTATTTTACTGGGTCTGGGCATTCTTTGGATAATTACTGAGATTATACACAGGACGAAAACTGAAGTTGTAAAAAGTAAATATTCAGTTATTAGTGCTCTTCGAAGGATAGACACCTCAACCATTTTGTTTTTTCTCGGAATTTTAATTGCAATAGCTGCTTTACAATCCACAGGAATGTTAATGAAGCTTGCAATGACTATGACTCATACAATTGGAAATGAGAGTATTATTGTAATTTTAATTGGATTGATCTCTTCAATTATTGATAATGTNCCNTTAGTGGCTGCTGCNCAGGGNATGTATGATNTNGGACAGTATCCGCAGGACCACTATTTCTGGGAATTTCTGGCATACTGTGCCGGAACAGGTGGCAGTGCTTTAATAATTGGATCGGCAGCTGGAGTTGCTGCGATGGGGATGGAAAAAATTAACTTTTTCTGGTATCTTAAGAAAATCAGCTGGCTCGCATTAATCGGATTCTTTTCCGGGGCAGGAGTTTATATTCTTCAGGATATTATTTTAAAATAAGTAGTGAGAAGTCCCTATAAGTTTTTGCGCCATTCTGTTTCTTCTATTTTTTTGATGATTTGCTGGCAACATGCCTTGATATATTTTAGAGATATCTCTGGTTCACTTGAATTCTTGCTCTAAAATAAATTTAAAAGTCGCAGCTAATTCGTAGTTATCCCATGAACTATTAGTTATTGTTTTTGTTTAATATTTAGAATCATTCTAAATAACAAAACAAATGCATGCGAATTAATAACCAAAAAAAACTAATGAAAAATCTATTATTATCAAGTTTTCTTGTATTGGCCACATTGGCCAATGAGGCTCAGACCGTAGCTGTCGTTGATTTCATGAAAGTTCCTGGTAACGGCCAGGATGCCTATTTGGCAGTAGAAAAGCAATGGAAAAGTCTACATCAGAACCGGATCCAATCCGGAGCAATTCTTGGATGGGAACTATATTATGTACGCAACTCGGGTACAAGCTCACCCTACAATTTTGTTACTGTAACCATTTACCCAAATTTTGCTAAGACCGAAGCCTCTATCTCTGCTGATGATTTTAAGAAAGCATTTGGAAACAATTCAGATGAACTAATGAAGAAGACTACAGCAGCAAGGAATCTGATCTATTCAGAAACCTATCAATTGCAGGTCGGTATACTTTCTAATACTCCTGATAAATATATTGTTGTAAATTCAATGCATACCGATAATCTTGATAAATACCTTAACATGGAAAAAGTTGGTTATATGCCAATGCATGAAGAGGCTAAAAAATCGGGAAAGTTGAATTCCTGGGGAATCTGGACACGGTGGCCGAATGAGGATAATTCCGTTCAGGCTGTTGCTGTAGACGGATATACTAATTTTTCTGATATAAACAATATGGATTACAATGATATACTTGGCAAGGTCATGGCTGATAAGAAACCCTCGGAAGTATATGATATGCTGGATCAGGTAAACAAAACTGATGCAATTCGCACAATTGTAAAGTCGGAAATCTGGGATCTGCTTGATGCCACAACATCGAAAATGTAAGATTTGAGAGAATATTTTTAACAGGCCCTTGTAATTTCATTATTTGCAAGGGTTTTTGTTTTTGGTGGAATGAACCTTTAAAAAATTGGATCTAGTATTTATTAAATCTATTTGTTAATAATCAACACACTGATTATCTTTAATGATTAACCGATTTCATAAAAGAGAACCAAATGATAATGAACACAAAGATTAATTCAACAATAGGAATTTCAGTATTTCTCATTTTGTGTTGTTTTTCTATTTCAAACCAGCCCCTTTCCGCACAAAATGCCGATAACCTGTTGTTGAAAAACTACAGGCCAGTATCCATATATAAGATTCCGGAAACTCATGTTGACAAGGCTGCCTATCCTGTCATTGATATGCATTCGCACCCCTTAGCCAGAACCGATGCGGAAGTAGCCAAGTGGGTTAAGATCATGGATGCCTGCGGGATTGAAAAAACAATTGTTCTGACTATGGCTACCGGTTCTGAATTTGATTCTATTGCCCGTATGTACAACAAATATAGCAACCGTTTTATTTTATGGTGTGGCTTTGACTATACCGGTTATGATAAACCGGGTTTTGGTCCTTCAGCCGTTAAGGAACTTGAGAGATGTTACTCTTTAGGAGCAAGGGGAGTAGGCGAATTAGGTGATAAAGGTTTGGGGCTGTATTACTCTGAACCCGTAAAAGCTTATGGGATGCATTTTGACGATCCGAGGATGAAGCCGTTGTTTGAGAAATGTGCTGAACTGCATATCCCAATTAATATTCATGTGGCGGACCCGATATGGATGTATGAAAAAATTGATTCCACAAACGATGGTCTTATGAATGCAGAGACCTGGAAGATCGACATGACACAACCAGGTATTATTGGCTTTGATGCTTTGATTCTTTCTCTTGAAAAGGCAGTGAAAGAAAATCCAAAAACTACATTTATTGCATGTCATTTTGCAAATCTGAACCATGACATTGATAAGTTGGGAAGTCTTCTGGATAAATACCCGAATCTCTATGCTGATATTTCAGCCCGTTATGCCGAGTCGGCCACAATTCCACGCTATATGAAAGCTTTTTATGAGAAATACCAGGATAGGTTATTATATGGTACAGATATGGGTTATGATACTTCTATGTATAGAATAACCTTCAGGGTGCTCGAAACGAATGATGAACATTTTTATGAAACAGGCCAGTTTGGTTATCACTGGGCTCTGAATGGTTTTGGACTTTCAAAAGAAGTCTTAAAAAAGCTTTACCGCGAAAATGCTATAAAAATATTAAAATGAAATGCTTTCACACTTTATGAGCAAAGGCGTAACGGCATAAAAACTCACACTTAAGCAAGTTAAGAGTAAGGCATAATGGAGTAAAGGCTTTTATGGAAAGAGGGAGAATGGGTGATAAAGAGACTAAGGGACTAAGAGACTAAGAGACTAAGAGACTGAGAGACTGAGTGACTGAGTGACAAGAAATGTAAAATAATCAGTTATAGCAGATTATTGGCTCCTGGTAAGTCCATAAATAATTCTGAAGTGATAACCGTACACGGCAAAAGTAATTGCATCGACCAATAAAGCAGGATGTCTGAAAAGTGTCCACATCATCAGTCTCCAGTATTCTCCTCTGCCTTTATTCAATATTCCGATAATGACTATTGATTTGATAAAAGCACCAACATGGAAAAATTCAATTTTTGTTTGCTTCCCTCCGGCACGCTTGTAATTTAATAAAAACTGACGGATCCTTTTATAATAAGGTTTTGTGGCATATATATTCTGAATAATCCTTTTATACCCCTCAAGAAGATCCTGTAAGTCCATTTTGGGGACAAAATTCATTGATGAGTCAGTATTATTTCCTGTGGCTTCAGTAGTTAACCTGTTTTCCGCTTCAAGCCGTTTATAGAGCTTAGTGTTTTTTGGAGCATTTAATAATCCTACCATTGCAGCAACAATCCCGCTTTGCTGGATAAAATCGATTTGCCGTTGAAAAACTGCCGGTGTATCACTGTCAAATCCCACAATGAATCCACCGGAAACCTGGAGACCGGAATTTTGCATCTTCTTCACGCTTTGAAGAAGGTCCCTGTTGCTGTTCTGTTTCTTATTACAGTGTCGAAGAGATTTTTCTTCAGGAGTTTCGATACCAACAAAAGTAGAAGTGAATCCTGCTTCAACCATTAAAGTCATAAGCTCTTCATCATCAGCAAGATTAACAGTTGTCTCGGCATTAAATATAAAAGGATACTTATGTGTTTGCATCCAGTTTTTCATGACAGGAAGCAGGTTGTTTTTGATCTCATTTTTATTACCTATAAAATTATCATCAACAACGACCACTGGTCCGCGCCAATGAAGACTATAAAGTCTGTCAAGTTCTTTAATAATCTGATTAGTTTCTTTCATCCTTACTTTATGTCCCAGCAACGTAGTAATTTCACAAAAATCGCATGAAAAGGGGCATCCACGCGAAACCTGAAAATTCATGAAAGCATAGTCCTTCATCGAAAGCAAATGATAATCAGGTACTGGTGTCGATCTTATATCAGCATATTCACTGGTTTTGTAAATTCTTTGCGGGAGATTTCCTGTTTCCAGATCTTTTAAAAATGGGGGAAGCGTAATTTCAGCTTCATTCAGAATAAAATGATCAATTTGCGGATAGTTCTCGTATTCCTGTGTAAAGAGCGGACCGCCCGCAACCATTTTAATTTTATGCTTTTGGCACTCTTCAATTATTTTGTTCACAGATTCCTTCTGGATGTATATAGCACTTATAAAAACGTAATCTGCCCAAAGGAGATCATTTGTTTTGAGAGATGTTACATTCATGTCAATAAGTCTCTTTTGCCACGATACAGGCAACATTGCGGAAACGGTAATCAGACCAAGAGGAGGTACAGCCGCTTTTTTGGAGATGAAGCGCAATGCATATTTGAAACTCCAGAAGGAAGCCGGATATTTTGGAAAAATTAATAATACATTCATTGATTATTAATATTTCTGTTTCTATAAGTTGTTTTTGTAAGAATAGCAGTATTAAGATTAAAGCCTGTTATTTTTTTGAAGAGATCAATAATACAACACCACCAACTCCAATAACGGCAATACCAATAAGAGGTGACCACCTAAGATGATGCGGTTTGTTTGCAGTTATTTTAAGACTTCCGATATCAACTACTTTCTCCCTTGTGAAGAAAGTTATTGCCGTGAAAATGGTTAATGCTAATCCAAGAATTACAATGAAAATTCCGATTTTTTTCATAAAGTTATTATTAGAAATTTAGCAGAAAGATAAAAGATGTCTGAAACAGAAAAGTTACATAATTTTAAAGAAATGTTACATTATTTACATCTTATGGCGAAGGGGATGAGTTCATAAAAGGCAAAAAAAGAAGCTGCCACTTTAGAAACAGCCTCTGATAATATAAGCCGGTTGATATTCTTATTATAAATAAATTGGTTATATTCCTCTTATTATTAATTAAAATCCGGAACTTATCATGTCTGATTTTAAAATTTAACCTTTTTGTAAAAAACCCTTTTGGTAATTTCTGCACCAAGAATATATAGTGCAACAATAAGCAGGATGAATATATAAGTTGAAAGAGTAAGCGGGCTGAATCCAAATATGTTTCCCAGTGGTGTAAATGGGAATATCAGCGTAATAACAGCTATCGATAATGTTGTTATTAGCAGATATTTGCCTGGTTTGCTTCTGAAAAATGGTTTTCGACTCCGGATAACCAGCACAATCATTGACGCTGAAATGACTGATTCAAGAAACCACCCGGTCCTGAACTGACCTTCATTTGCATGTATTACCAATAACAGCAGACCGAAGGTCAGATAGTCAAAAAATGAACTTACAAGTCCGAAGGTGATCATAAACTTGCGGATAGCCTTAATGTCCCATCGCCGTGGATAGTCAATCATTTGATCATCAACATTATCTGTGGCAATCGTCATTTCGGGAAAGTCAGTCATCAGGTTGGTAAGAAGTATCTGCTTGGGCAGTAATGGAAGGAAAGGAATAAAAAGCGATACACCTGCCATACTGAACATATTGCCAAAATTGGCGCTTGTGGCCATAAAAACATATTTGAGAGTATTGGCAAAGGTAGTTCGTCCTTCTCTCACACCTTCAACAAGTACACCCAGATCTTTTTCAAGCAGGACAATATCAGCTGCGTCTTTGGCAACATCTGCAGCAGTATCAACTGAAATCCCAACATCAGCTGCATGAAGAGCTGAAGCGTCATTGATGCCATCTCCCATATATCCTACAACGTCTCCGGCTTTTCTCATAGCGATGATGATCCGTTCTTTCTGGTTGGGCTCTATCTCGGCAAAAACATCGACTGAACCAACGCTTCTGAGCAATGCGGCATCGCTCATCTGACGAAGCTCAGGACCGCTGATTATTTTATTAACCGACAGACCCATTTTTTTGCTGATGCTGGCCGCAACAAGATGATTGTCACCGGTAATGATTTTAAGCGATACACCAAGATTCTTCAGCTTTGCGATCGTATCGATTATATTTGATTTTGGCGGATCAAAGAGCGTAAGAAAACCAAGAAATGTCATATCCTTCTCATCGCTTTTATTAACGAGTGTTTCGGAATTTATATTCTTATATGCAATGCCTATTGTGCGAAAACCCTTATTGCTGAAGTCTTCAAAGTGTTTCTGAATCTTATCCTTCATGGATGCGATGTCGGTTATGTTTCCCTCTCTTGCTTCCACTGATGAACATACCTCAAGGATATTATCCAGTGCGCCTTTTGTAGCGATTAAATGTGTATTGCCTTGTGAGAAAGCAATACTAAGACGTTTTCTAATAAAATCATATGGAATTTCATCCAGTTTACTGTATCCCAACAGATCGATCTTGCGATAATTAATAATTGCCTGGTCAATGGGGTTAGTAAAGCCTGTTTCGTAAAAAGCATTAAGATAAGCAAACAGAAATACCTTATCGTTAGCCTCTCCGTTAACATCCAGTGCCGATTCAACCTGAACGGTCCCCTCGGTAAGGGTACCGGTTTTATCAGAACAAATGACATTCATACTGCCAAAGTTTTCTATGGAAGCAAGCCGTTTCACGATTACTTTTTTTTCAGCCATTTTTTTTGCACCATGCGCAAGATTTATACTGATTATAGCTGGTAATAATTGCGGAGTTAATCCGACTGCAAGAGCGAGTGAAAAAAGAAACGATTCAAGAACGGGCCGGTGAAGAAATACGTTTATTGCAAATATGATAACTACCAATAAAATAGTAACTTCTCCAAGAAAAAAGCCAAATCTCCGTATGCCACGTTCAAATTCGGTTTCCGAGGGTTTAAGTTTAAGCCGTTCCGAGACCTTGCCAAACTCGGTGTTTTTTCCTGTCAGAGCAACCAATGCCTTAGCACTTCCGCTTACAACATGGGTTCCCATCCATACAGAATTAGTCCGTTTTGCAAGGGCAGTATTTGCAGCCAGCGCAGAAACAACCTTTTCAACCGGGAATGTTTCCCCGGTAAGCATGGCTTCATCGACAAAAAGGTCCTTCGATTCAAGTAACCTGCAGTCTCCCGGAACTATATCACCTGCACTCATGACAACGATATCTCCCGGTACAACATCTTCGATATTACTTTCCTGTTGACTGCCATCGCGTAATACGGATGTTTTTATCTGTACGATCGCAAGTAATTTCGCAACCGCATCGGATGCACTATGCTCTTGCCAGAATCCAAGTAAACCACTTACCAGTACTATTAAAAGGATAATTAATGCATCGGCAGGATCGTGAAGAAAAACAGACAACCCGGTTGCGAATAAGAGAATCAGAATGATCGGACTTTTAAACTGTCCGATAAGCAGTGTAAAAGCATTGGATCGTTTCTGAGGTTTCAGACGATTTGCTCCAAACTGAATGAGGCGTTTCTTTGCATCTTCGGATGTAAGTCCGGTTACCGTTGAATTAAAATTACCTAGTAATTCTGTGACGGAAAGGCTCCAGAATGGTTTTGAGATAGGGTCCATTATTTTCTAATCCTGATAATTTATATTTTCTTATCTAAGTAAATAGTTTTTTTATCAGATTGTTCAATACTGAGAGATTTATAGGTTTCGAAATATATTCATTACAATCGGATTCAATAGCCTTTTCACTGTCACCAGTAAATGCATATGCTGTTTGTGCAATGATAATTACGTCTTTGTTAAATTGACGGATTCGACGTGCGGCTTCAGTTCCATCCATCAGGGGCATCCTAATGTCCATCAATATCAAATCTAGGTCAGGATTATTACGACAAGCCTCAATGGCTTGAACTCCAGTTATTGCGTGTAAAACTTCATGACTGATTTTCTGTAGCATTCTTGAGAGAAGTGAATATGAAATTTCATCATCCTCTACAATCAATATTTTCAGCCTTTTTAGTCCGACTTCTTTATCGGAAGCAACATTTGCTTTTTCTGTTTCTTCTTCCGATACAGCATTGTAAGGAATGGTAAAATAAAATATTGAGCCTTTCCCTTCTTCGCTTTCCAGCCACATCCTGCCACCAAGCATTTCTGCGTAGGGTTTAGAAATGGATAAACCCAAACCATTACCTTCATAACCTTGGTTATACGATTCACTTCCTTGTCTGAATGTCTCAAAAATTAGTTCCTTTTGGTTCTTAGGAATTCCCTCTCCTGTATCTTTTAAAAAAATTCAAGATATTCCCCTTTTTTCTCGTTGCCGAATTCTATTGAACCGTCATAAGTAAACTTGATTGCATTTTTAACAAGGTTTGTCAGGACCGCATATACTTTTTTATTGTCGGTTTTCCCGATAATTTCTGCTTCCCTGGCACCAAAAAACCGCTCAAACATAGTGTTGCACTAAAGATATCTGCCATCGATGTCTTTTAACCAGATAAGGTCAGGGATAGTCTTCAAAAGAGCACGCCGGCGAAGTTCTGAATCAGTCAGCGCTTTTTCTTTTTTTTTTTGCGTTCAGTAATATTGCGGATATTGCACTGAATATTTTTTTTATTTTTTTCCAGATACACGTTGCGTATGAATTCAACATTTATTTTTCGCCCGTCGACGGTCTCAAGAGGCAAATTCTCGTAGCGGATATATTCCTGCTTCTGTAATTCCTGAAATTTTTCTTTATTATCAGCAATATTCCTGAATAATCCTATTTCCCAGAGCTCCTTTTCAATTAATTCCTCTATTGTGAAACCTAACAGATTAATCAGAAATGGGTTTGCATCGAGAATTTTGCCGGATTTCGCATTAAGTATTAGTATCCCGTCTTTTACAGATTCAAAAAGACGGCGATACCGAATTTCAGATGCTTTTAGTTTTCCCCTTAATATCGATTCAGGAGTTTTTTCACTTTTCCGGATCGCATCACATTAATAGGAACAGTATTCAATTTTTCCTCCATATATTATAGATAATGATTAATGAGGGAACATAATAATGTACCCTTAATTATCAGAATTGAGTTTTTTGAGCAGTTCGAAAAGAACAAGCGCCTTTGACCAATCATACATCTTTAAAGACGTATATCCTTTAGATAAACGAAAACCCCAAAAACTTTTAGAAGCCATACTACAACCACCACCACAACCACTGCGTTGAGTATGTTTTTTATCTTATGGTCCATAGGGATATAATTATTGACAAGCCATAGTAGTACACCTGCAACAATTAATACGACTAAAATAGTTAAT